>Ga0207720_100330_pt1 | contig 36945 bp, 40 predicted proteins | sample A23P2SouthBayCA_2_FD_187751 | JGI IMG/M metagenome (GOLD analysis project Ga0207720, IMG submission 187751) | Aerobic enrichment media microbial communities from Eden Landing Ponds, California, USA - A23 E3 (2) (SPAdes) | ecosystem: Environmental > Aquatic > Marine > Unclassified | place...
GGTTTCAGCGACTTCTCACCGGTTTCAGCGACTTCTGGCGTATTCCTCGTCGCCGCTCCCGCCGCCGTTCGTGTGGCGGTTCGAAAAAGGACGGATCGTGAATCGAGTTCGTGGACTCGTCGCGGTCCCGGCTTACTGCATCGTGCCCTCGGTGACGAGCGTGTCGTCCTCGAGGTAGTGCTCGATGTGGTGGGCGTCCTCCTCGACCTGCACGATGTTCTCGCGGAGGATCTCGCCGGTCGTGGGGTCGCCGAGGCCGTCGGCGAGCTCGACGTGCTCGCGCAGCGTCTCGATGATGTCGCCGTACATCTCCATGTCGTTCGCCAGCGACGTGCGGATGTCGTAGACGTCCTCGTCCTCGGGCTCGACGGGCGACTCCTCCTGCAGCGTCTTCATCGAGGCGTGCGGGACGCCGCCCAGCGCCTGCACGCGCTCGGCGAGCTCGTCGGCGAACGCCTCGGCGTTCTCGGCCGCGTCGCCGAGGAACAGGTGGAGATCGCGGAACTCCGCGCCCTCCACGTTCCAGTGATGCTTGCGCAGCTGGTGGTACAGGACGTACGTCGCCGCGAGGTCCGTGTTGAGCGCGTCGATGATCTGTTCGGCCTTCTCGGCGTCCATCCGGAGCGCTTCGCTTCCCTCGACATCGCCCGCGGACTTCAGCACACGCTTTTGCGTACTCATCTGTACCCGGACGTTCGTTCGCCGGACACATAAAACCCCACCTCACGACAAAATTTCTTCCGGAATACCTAAACACAGTTTTCTTTGGCAGAACACCACGTCCGACACGGTTCGGTCAGTCGTGGCGCTCGATCGTGTCGAGAACCGGGATGAACTCGCGCTGTTCGGCGAGGACGGCGGGGTCGAGGTCGGCGATGAGGTCGCGTTCGCCGCGGTTCAGCGCCGCGGCGACGGCGCCGTCGGGTCGGACGACCGCCGACCGTCCGGCGTAGACCGTTTCGGATGCGTTCGGAACGTCGCGCGCTCCGGTCCGTCCCGCGCCGACGACCCAGCGAACGCCGTCCAGCGCTCGGGCACGCAACAGGAGCTGCCAGTTTTCCGAGTGGGCCGCCGGCCACGCGCCGGCGACGAACAGCGCGTCGACCCCGTCGGCCGCGAGCGCGGCGCTGTCGCCGACGAAGTTCAGATCGTAGCAGGTGACGAGCCCCGCGGGTCCGGCGGGCGTCTCGACGACGACCCGCTCGTCGCCGGGGGTCACGACGTCCGCCTCGTCTCCCCGGAGGTGTCGCTTGCGGTAGACGGTCGTGTCGCCGTCGGGGGAGACGTACGCGAGGGCGTTGTATAGCCGGTCGTCGCACGTATCGTGTTCGAGGTAGCCCGCGACGACCGCGAGGTCGGCGGCGGCCGCGATCGACCGGATCCGGTCGAGCTCCGGCCCGTCGCGGTCGAGCGCCACCGTCCGGGCGCGCCCGTCGGCGACGAAGCCCGTCAAGGCGTACTCCGGGAACAGCGCGACATCGACGCGATCCGGCAGGGCGGCGACGCGCTCACCGAGGGCGTCGAGGTTGGCCGCGGGGTCCAGATCGGCGACCGACAGCTGGGGAACGGCGACGCTTGGCACGCCGAACCGCTCGTCTCCCGGGCGCAAAACGACGGCGGTCGCTCGCCCGGAATATGGAAACGCCCTTGTAGCCGACACACCCATCGACGGGCATGAGCGACGACGACCCGGCCGAGGAGTCAGGCGACCCCGAGGAGGCCGAGGAGACGGAACTCGTCCCCGAGGTGTCCGCCGAGGACTTGGACGCCCGGCTGGACGAGACCGCCGAGGCGCTCGAGGCCGCCGAGACCGAGGCCGACCTCGACGATGTCGAGGCCGACTTGGACGACATCGAGGCCGATCTGGAGCGCGCCGACCTCCCGGAACCGGACGAGGACGACGAGGACGCGGAGGACCCGCGCGAGGAGCTGGAATCGCGTCTCTCCGACCAGCGTGACGACCTCACAGACCAGCGCGGTCCGTACGCGTCCGACGTGGTCGACGACGTCGAGTCCGTGCAGGCGACGATCGCCGACACGCGGTGGACCGAGTCGGGCGAGGCCGACCTCCCCGGCGTCGTCGACGAGTTCCTCGACGCGGTGAACGAGACCCTCGATTCGGATCTCGCCCGCGCGGGCGACGACGACCCCGAGTCGCTGGCCGACGCGCTCGACGACGCCGTCGCGGCGGTCGAGAACGCCGATCTCGACGCCGACGAGGACGGGGAGACGATCGCCGCGCTGCTCGAGGCGACCGACGCGCTGGAGACGGGCGTCAGCGACGCCGAGGAGTGGGACGACCTCCAGACCCACGAGCAGCTTCAGGCGCAGGGCTTCTACGACGTGCTCGGCCACTACAAGGACTTCCCGCCGGAGCTGTCGGCGCTGAAGGAGCACGAACAGCGGGGGAACGTCGAGATGGTCCTGTTGGCGCTCGACTCCCTGCAGTCGGAGTTCATGGAGGACCACTGTCTGGACGCGCTCACGCGGATGAACGACGAGGGCGCCTTCGAGGCGATGCACCAGCGCGCCCAGAAGCGCGACAAACCGGCGATCCGCGCGCTCGGCAAGATGGCCGCCGAGGACGCAGTCGAGACGCTCGTCGAGTACGTCGACTCCGACTCGGACCCCACCCTGCAGAAGGTGACGTTCAAGGCGCTCGGCGAGATCGGCCACGGGGACGCCGTACAGCCCCTCGCGAACAAGCTCGCCATGGACGACGACGAGGTGCGGCCGTACGCCGCCCGCGCGCTCGGGCTCATCGGCGACGCCCGCGCCGTCGACCCGCTGGCCGACGCCGCGGCCGACGACGACAGCGACAACGTCCGCGCGGCCGCCCTGTGGGCGCTGCGACAGATCGGCACCGAGGCGGCGCTGGAGGCCGCCGCCGAGTTCGACGACGACCGCGTGTTCATCGTGCAGACGGAAGCCGAGAAGGCGCGCGACGCCCTCGGCGCCGCGGGCGACGGCGAGGAAGTCGCCGCGTAAGCGCGGCCGCCCCCTCGCCGCGACCGTATCCTACAACAGTTCCCCGACGAACAGCAGCGCGAATCCCAGCGAGACCAACAGCGCCCCGACTCGACCGAGGTTCGTGTGTTCGGTGACCTCGTTGGGCGCGATATCGACGTCGTAGCTGTCCCACTCCTCTTCGTAGGAGATGTACGAAGGAACCTGGAAGAACTCCAGGGCGATGAGGGCGCCGCCGACGGCGCCCAGCGCGGCTCCGGCGAGCCTGACCCCCTCGGCGATAGTGACCATACCAGTCATCCGCCGTCGTCGGCGCAAAAACGCACCGAAGGCCGTCGAGGTCGCTCGGCGGAGCCTTCGGGTGCCTCGGCGGCGCCGCGGCGAGGGTTGAAGTACGAACACGCGGCCAGACCGTCGCAGTGGTACGACTCCCTGTGGTGGTCGCGTGCGCCCTCCTCCTCGTCGCGGCGACGCCGGCGACGCCGACAGCGGTCGCGCCGGTCTCGGAGCCCACGGCACCGCGGTCGCTCGCGAGTACGCCGGAGCCGACAGCAGCCACCAGCGTCGCGAACACCACAGCGGAGACGGGGACGGAGCCGACCGGTGCTCGGATCGTCGGGCTCCTCCCGAACCCCGTCGCCGCCGACGACGCCGGAGAGTACGTCGTTCTGTCGCTGCCGCCCGGAAACTGGACCGTCGACGACGGCGAGGACGTGGTCGCGATCCGGCAGCGACGGGCGGGCACGGTCATCGTAACCGACGAGCCCGAGGCGCTCTCAGAGCCTCCTGCGGACCACGTCGTCGCCCGCGGGCTCGCGCTGTCGAACGCCGGCGAGCGCGTCCTGCTCCGGCGGGGCGGACCGAACGGATCGATCGTCGACGCCGTCGAGTACGGGCGGGCTCCCGAGGGCGAGCGGTGGGTTCGTGACGGGGACCCGCGGTGGCGGCCCGTCGGGCTCGAGCTTCGTGACCCGGTCCCGTTGGGAGCCGCGAACGCGACGACGTTCGTGCTCCCGGACTCCCCGACGGAGCCGATCGCGCCGATCCGAGCGGCCGACGAGCGGGTGGTTCTCGCGGGATACACCTTCGCCTCCGAGCGCGTCGTCGAGGAGCTGATCGCCGCACGTGATCGGGGCGTCTCCGTGCGCGTGCTCCTCGATGGCGGGCCGGTCGCCGGAATCTCCGCACGCCAAGCGGAGGTTCTCGACGCGCTCGTCGCCGCGGGCGTCGAGGTCCGCGTGCTCGCCGGTCCGCACGCCAGATTCCGGTACCACCACGCCTGGTCATAAAAAGCGGATGTAAATCCTATAGAATGTAACGAAAGTTCGTGTTTGACATTCAGTGACAATAATATATACCCCCGGCCCGTAGCCGAAGATGCGGCTGGAACGGGACACTGCGCCCGGGACTGCCGCGGAGACAAGAGTGTCAGCAAATACGACAGAGAGCGACTGCAACGGAGAACGGGACGGCGAGTGGAGCCTGCGGGCTGCCCTCGACGGCGATGCCGACAGCAGCTACGCAGGGCACGTCGGCCCCGAGCGGTACCCATACGAGGACGTCGCGTGGGCCTTCATCTGGGCGGCGAGTAAGCGCGACCTCAGCATCTCACAAGAGCTCCGGGCCATGGCCGATCTCTTCGAGACGGTCACGGACAGGGCCCGCACTGACGAACAGCGGTTCGAGTCGGGCCGCGAGGCGTGGCTCGCGCTCGGCCGCCTCATCGAGATCACCGAGGGCGGCACCGACAACATCCGCCCGATGCTGACGGACGAGGAGCGTGCCGAAGTCGAGGGGCTCGTCTCCGCCGAACCACTGCACGTCGGTCGGATGGCCGCCATCAGGGTCAGCGACCTAGACGTGGAGGAGCCCGGCGACTACGAGTTCGTCGGGCCCGACGGTGAGATCATGGGGCAGGTGACCATGCGATGATCCGGAGCAACTACTCCCCGGCAGCCGGGCGGCCGTCCCTGGTCTCGATCCCGGCTCCGCGGACGGCCCTCCGGGCCGTCCTCTCCCCGCAGCCGGCCGCCCAGGCGATCTCGACGAGCGTCCAGCCGGCGTCCACGTAGAGCGCCTCGAGCACCCTCTCGTTCGACAGGATGAGGTGCCCGCCGTAGGGGTCGGTCACTCGAACATCTCCGAGACCTGCTTCTCGGTCTCGCTCTCCTCGGTCTGCGGCTCGCGCTCGATCCTCCCGGACTTCAGGTACCCGAGCTCCCAGCCGGCCCTGACAAGGTCGTCCACCATCTGCGAAAGGAACTCCGGGCGCTCCGTCCGCAGATCGGCGTCCTCGAGGAGGCGAACCCAGCCGTCCCCGTCCACCCAGCGGTCGTGGATCTTCGCCAGCTCGGGGCTGGCGCCTCTGCTCATCCTGATCTCGTACAGGAGCCGCTTTGATGCCCGGAGGATGGCCCGCTTCGCACTAGACGCGCTCTGCGGCGTGAGCCCGATACCCTGAGACCACCTGCTGTTGAGGAAGGAGAACGCGTCGACGGCCTCGTTGATGTCGTCGTGGACCTTGTCGGAGACGGTGCGGTAGTGCGAGTAGGCGTCGACCCGGCTCTCGACATCGTCCGAGTGGTCGTCTTGCTTCGACTTGTCGGCCTCTCTCATGTTTCTGGTGCGCCGGCCTCGTCCAGAGCCCGGTCGATGGCCTGCGAGTATGTCTCGCCGAGCCTGCCGAACAGGCTCAGCCTCTCGTGAACGTCCTCCTCGATGTCGACCCTCTTCTTGTCCCCTGCCATCAAATCGTTGTTCGCGATGCAACACTATGTAGTCTTCCGCCGAGCCACGCCGAGCAACGCGTCTCCCAGGCAGAGAGAGCTGCACCCTTATCGTTAATACGCGCGCAACGCGCGACCCCCGCCCGCGTGTGGCCGCGAGATTATAGTGGAATAGGAGGACGGGAAAACGGGGTGCGGGAGCTGGCTGGACTACGCGTTTCGGGGAATTCGGCGGAAACGGGGTGCGCAAGAGGGTTCGCATTCCGAAGGCATCCGATGAGGGCGCCGAGGGTAGAGGTTCCGCGGTCAGTTCTCCGCCGGACGACGGCCGAACGGGTGCAAGGGCTCTTGCACCCGCTATATCGGCCGTTTGTTCCTGTCCGAAGCGGCATGACCCGGCTCCTGCACCGTATATACGGGGGCGTATCCGGAAGTACCCGCATGGAAGGGGCGGGGAAGGCTCCTCACGACTGTTCACTCATCAGGGCGAAGGAATTATCTGTCAATAATGTCTGGCGCGGAAACACATGGACGACAAGGAGGTACAAAAGTACGGGTTCATCGTCTCCGTGCTCGGGATCGTTGTGCTGGGCGGGTCCGCACAGATCGACTGGATCGAGGGCATGTGGATCGGGGTGGCAATCACCATGCCGGGCGTGCTGATGCTCTATTACGCGTGGCGCGACTGGTACTGCGCCCAGTGCGGGCAGCACCTCGGACAGGGCTCCCGTCCGGACCGGTGTGACAGGTGCGGCAGCAACCGGGTGACCAACGAGGACCCGGGTGTGGGGGACGCAGTCAGGGTCAAGTCGGACAACCAGAGGCGGTAAACAGGATCTACGCAGGCGCCTCGCCGGAACGCCCCCGATGGGACCAGAGGTAGACCGCGCCGACGAGCGGCCCCATGAAGAATCCAGCCAGCGCCCACGCCCAGACGCGCCCGGCCCTTCCGTCCAGCCAGATTCCGGCCGGGACTGCCAGCGCTGAGATCGCGGACAGCGCAGCACCCGCGATGATCAGCCAGCCGGCCGCCACCTCCGGCGCCCCAAGCCCGGCGCCTGCGGCGCCGGCCAAGACGAGAGGCACCGACGCGGGGCCTGTCCAAACCAGCGCCCGAGCCGGGGTCACACCCACACCTCAGTGAAGCGGAAGTCACCGAACGGCATCGTCGGGTCAATCACACGGACGCCGGCGGCGGACCCGAGCTCGTGGGCCGCGTCCCTGATCTCTCTGGCCGCGTCGGCCATGGTGTCGCACCCGATGTATGCCGTCGCACCCTCGACGTGGCAGCGGACATCCCAACCACGATCCTCCAAGCGCTCCGCGTCAAACGAGAGCCCCTGAAAGTCTGCGGCACACCAGAACGACTCCTCATTCGGGTCGGCGACCCTCATGACCAGCTCACTCATCGGACAGCTCCCCCTCCAGCAACCGCCGGATCACATCGCTGTAAGTCTCGCCGCCGACCTTCTCGGCCCGTAGGTGATCACGGACCTCGGCATCGATTGGAATCGATGTCCTCATGCTTCTTATCGGATAAATAGGACAATAAGTCCTCCCGCAGGGGCGAAACAGCATCGTCCATTCTCGTCTCTCTCAAGGGTCCTCTGGACGGCTTTCTCGGCCTTCCTTTGTGACGATATGTGAGCTCTCAGAGGCTCCGATCGCGAAGAACGCCCCGATGGGGCGAACCGACGGTCCAACCCCATACACCGACGGGTCCGTCATACCGTCCCAGAATGCGATATGTAACGGAACCGGGGAGCGCGACAGTCATGATAATGCGGAGAGTCTCTCGTGGTTGCTGGGTCGGCTGAACGAGTAGTCTGCGAGGCCTTCAGCCGGTCAGGGGGCTTCAATCGGCTGTCAGACCCCAAGGGAAGAGCGCGTCAAAAGCAGCCTCCGCTATGCGATGGACCCGTGGGTACTACGGTGCACGCAGGTCTTACGCCGAGGCTGGCGGAACGGCCATTTCGAGGAGCCTCTCAGTCCGCCTTTGACGACCAGCCGGCCACGATAGCCGTCTGCGCCACGTCAGCGGAGGCTGTCTCGAGCCTCTCGACGCCCCAATCCGGGTTTCGCGCTTCCCGGAGGGACGAACCAGTTAACCTCGACATTCTAAGACCCATAATACCGGGGTTAACTGGTTCATCCTCCACCGTCTCGTACATCGAGGTTCCGTACGCGCCCGTCTCCGGGGCCTCCTCGACCAAGCCGCCCTCCACGAGTTCGTCCTTGGCCTCATAGAGCCTGACTGCAGAGTAGTCGAGCTCGTCAACGGCCCCGGAGCCTTGGTTCTTGATCGGGACGGGGCCCTCGGCCTCGCAGATGAGCTCGTACAGGTTCTCGGCCGCCGGCGAGAGCCTGCGGACCCTGTCGGACTGATCGACCACCTGGACCCACTCGGGCAGCTCCGCCGTGTCGGCGGCGACCATCGTGAGCTCGGTGTCGTTCCGGCCCATCCTGGTGATGGCCTCGTAAACGCCGCCCTGGCGCATCCGCATCTCAATGTTCGAGTGAACCTCGTCGTCCCACCGCCTGGGCTCGTACGCGCCGGCCTGCTCGGGATCGGTGGGCCTGGCCCCTGCGTACACGGCGTTGAGCCTGACATGGTCCTCGCCGTAGTGCTGCGAGGCACCGGCGACGGCCAGGTGCTCGTCCGAGTGCTCGTTCGTGCCCGTCAGCGAGCCGTAGTTTGCGACGACGTCCAACTCGTCGAGGTCCTCACCCCTCCTGTCTGCCAGGAGCTCCGCTTCTGCCCTAGTGGAGAAGAGGTGGACGTCCTCGTCGACCCCGAGCTCCGCGCCGAGGGTCCTGATGGAGTCCCTGATGGCCTCGATCCTCTGCGGGTCGGTCCTCGGCCTGCCGTCGGACCCTGTCGCCACGGACTTGTTGTGGACGTGCGGGCTAGTCTGGATGACGAAGCGATTGATGGCCCGCTCCATGTCCGCGTGGCGCTCCGAGCCGTAGAGGCCCTCGAAGCCGACGTTCATGTCGTCGAAGGCCGCCTCGAGCTCCTGCTCACTCGGCGGCACGGCGCCCATGGTGAGGACCTGCCTCGCCTCGCACATATCCGGGGACCGGACGAGGAGCATCGACTCGCCGTCCCGGACCAGGCGCATTCCGCGGTCCTCGTACGAGTCGCTGCTGTGCAGGTGACCCGTGATGGCCCGCATCCAGTCAATGACGTCCAGCGAGACCCCCGGCATGCGCGCCAGGAAATCGCGCCTGTCGATCTCGTCGTCCTCGTCGACGGCTTCGTCGACCGCGTCCCAGACGTCGGCCGCCCCGGAGACGTCGGAGTCGGAGATGTGGCCCGCGATGCCGCGCTCGATCTCGGCCCACTCCGCCCCGGAGAGCTGCTTCCAGTTGCCGTACCTGGAGTCGATCCGGGTGAGGACCCTGTTGATCTGGTCGCCCACGTCACTGGTGAAGGGCTCGCGGTATGAGTCGAGGTCAGCGTCGTCCAGCACGACGACCCTGTCCTCAACGACCGAATTGATGAACGCGTGCTCGGGGGCTCCAACGAGCAGGTCGTAGTCGTCGAAGTCCAGGTCCTGGCGCCGCTTGTACTCGTCCTGGCCCATGTCGGAGCCGTCCCAGCTGTATATCTCCCGCGGGAACGCGCCGCGTAGGTACTCGTCCTCCCAGTCGTCCCAGAGCGGTGAGTGCTCGGGGAAGCTGGGCAGCCTGAGCACGCTCACGCCCTGGTCCTCGGCCTCCTCGATGATCTCCTCGTACTTCTCCTTCGTGGGCGCGAAGACCGCCACCTTGACGCGCTCGTCGTCCGAGCCCTCGTTCGTAATCTCGGACTCGACGGAGCCGTCGAGCGTCTCCTGAACGAAAGTAACGGCGTCGCGGCTCTCCACCGGGCCGCCCGCGACGGCCACGGTGTTGTATGTCTTGCCGACGCCCTTGGGCCCGACGACGTGGCCGTTGACGCCCTCCCGGACCACGGCCTCGAACTGGCTCTGGTAGTCGTGCCGGAGGCGCCAGAGCAGCTCCTCGTCGCCGCCCCGCTCGAATGCGTCCACTGCGCCCAGCTCGGCCTGCACCTCCCAGTCGTCGCCCTCCCACAGCGGGATCGGCGCGCCGAGTTCCCGGAGGCGGTCCACCGCCCTCCACCAGTCGGCGCCGCTCAGCGTGTCGTGCACGTCGGAGATGAGGCCCATGTCGAGGGCCACCAGCTTGTCGGAGAACATGCCCCTGCCCTCCTTGCGGTCGTACCAGACGCCCTCGTCGGACAGGTACCCGAGCGAGCTGCCGGACTGGGACACCCTCCACGAGGGCTCGAAGTCGTAGTCGCCGTCGGCCCTCCTGGTGTCGCGCCTGCAGGGCACGTCGAAGTCCTCCGGCGTGAGCTGGTTGATGGCCGCCAGCAGAACGTCCATGTCGTCCGTGCTCTCGGCGCCGTGCGCAGCCTCCCTGTCGACCGCGGGCTCGAAGTCCTCGGGGTCGCGAGACATGACGCGGTCGGACGTCGACGACTTCATGACTTCGAGCCGCTCAAGGTGTTCCACGCCCCACTCGGGCATGCCTCCCGTCTGCATGACCTCGTAGCCCGGCGAGAGCGGGGCCGCCGTGTAGCCCTTCGCGGCCGGGCCCTTGAGGGCGTCCACGCCCCAGCCGGCCTTCCACTCGTTATCGAACACCTGCTCGTACGCCTCGTCCGTCAGCAGGACGGGGACGTGGACCCCGCCGGACTCCGACCGCCAGAGGGTCTGGCCGGCGAACTCCTCGCGGACGTGCTCCTCGAGAGTCTCGGCGTCGGGCCACTTGCCGGCCGCGATGTCCGCCTCCTCGTCCGAGCCCACCACGTCGTAGTCCAGGACGAGCAGGTTGGCGCCGTCGATGTCGAGCAGGAACGCCTGGTGGCCAGTCTCCTCAAGCCTCTCAACGAGCTTGTGCGCCGTCTCGTTGTCGGGCACCTCGTAGGTGTTCTCGTGGTCCCAACAGGCCTGCTTTCCCGACGGCGATGCGCCGGCGTCGACGTTCCAGCCGCCGAACTTGTCCACCGGCGCCTTGTCGCTGCCGAGCGTGACCAGCCAGGTGCCCGCGGGCGTCTCGCTCATTCGCGCTCACCCAGGATATCGTCGATCTCGTCGAGGGTGAACCCGGCCTCGTATAGGTCCGCCTCGGCCTCACTGCGCCGGTGGGCCTCCGGGTCGCCCCACACGGTCTCACCCTCGTGCCTGATGTAGAACCAGTCGGTGGCGTCCAGGTCGTAGCCGATGGACCGGATCTTCTCCTTCGCCTCCTCAAGCTTGTCATAGGAGCCGATCATTCGGTCGATGTCACGCGCTGACTTGTCCGCGTAGAGGATGACCCTGTACTGCGATTGGAGTTCCTCCATGGCGTCGATCAGGCCCTCTCTCGTCTCGCTGAGGGCGATGACCTCCGCGGGGCCTTCCGGTGTCTCCACAACGTCGCCGACTTCGTGTTCCTGCTCTTGCATAGTGTGCCTCGCTGGCACCCGGTAGAAGGAATCTTAAGCCCGGAGGACGAACAGTTGTATGAAGAGCCGTGTGCCAATGAGGCTCCTTCCGGGGCGATTCTGTTCGTCCCCGTATCCCTTCCTTTAGACGGTAACCGGATGCACATCAGTTGATACGCGCCCCTGCTATTTATTGTCGTCCCCCGGAGAGTGGTCAAAACCGGTACAGAGACGGTACACTCCGTGATCACGGAGTGATCACATTTGGATCACGACCCGACGCCGTCCGGCGTTTTCTCTACCCACCTCGGCGGGAGACCTCAATAGGATGGGACGCGTATACATAGACATGGCTGCCACCCAGGAAGACAGACCGCACCTGTCCCGTGACTGGCTCGTGGAGATGTATTGGGAGAAAGAGATGTCCCTGAAGGAGATGGCCGAGATCGCCGGGGTCACTGACAACGACGTCCTTAGGTCGATGCGGAGGCGGGATGTGGAGACGCGATCACCCTCCGAGGCGGCCGGGAGGCCTCGCACCCCGGACGAAAAAATCAGACTGGACGTCGAGCGCGTCGCAGGGAAGGTCGGTGGTCGGCCGACCACAACCCAGTACGAAGAGCTCGGGGAGTACAGTTGCAACCCGGTTCTGGACCGCTGGGGCGACGGTTCGTGGGCGGCGGCCATGGAGGAGATCGATCTCTGAGGCTGCGTTCTACATCGTGATGTTCTGCCAGGTTGCAAACCTGTGGTCGCAGACGAAGCACGTCACCGCCTGTTTTCGGCAGTGAAACACCTCCCCGCAGCTGGGGCACTCTACCTCGGGCACTCACTCCACCCCGAACGGCAGCCCGATCCCCCCGTACCGCTCTGCACTCCCAATGCAACGCGAGCAGACCGGCGTGGTGTCCCAGTACGCACCGGCATCGACTCTGCGCACCGAATTCGCATTCTGGAGGGAGCCGCACCTGGCCGAGAGATGGACGACGTCGCGCCCGGCCGATGTGGCCGTGTAGACGGTCCGCCGGGGGCTGAGATCCCCGACCTCCACATCAGTTCACCTCGAGGTTCGTCTCCCCGGTCATCTCGACGAACATGTCAGCATACTTGTTCTGGGGCGTCTCGTCCCCGAGGTCCTCGCCCCTCTCGCTGGCCAGCCTCTCCAGGTGCTCGGGATCGCCCCAGCCGAGCAGATCCGAGAGCTCCTCCGCGTCCGAGGCCTCTTCGCACGCGGAGTGGAAGGTCCCCTCGTCGAGCCACTCCGGCAGCGCAGGCTCGTCAGCCGGATCCTCGCTGTCGGGCTCCTCGCGCCGGGACCGGTTGCCAGCGCGGGATCCTCCGGATCGGGCTCCGATGCCGGCCTCCTTCTTCCATCTGTGGACCGTCGAGGCGCTCGCGTTGCACGCCTCGGCGATGTCGCCGAGGCTCATCCCGTCCCTCCTGTACATCTCGCGGAGCCGCTCGTCGGAGGGCCGCTCGATGCGCTCCGTGCGCCCCTTGATGCCGTGCTTCTTTAGCCAGTAGACGACGGCGTCCTCCGACCTGTTCGCCTCCTGGCCGATCTCGGCGTACGTGAGATCCGTGTCGAGCATCTCGCGCAGCCACTCCTCGTCCGACAGCAGGGGGCTCTCATTGCCGCCCCAGCCGTCGTCCCGCTCGATGCCGTGCTTCTGCATCCACTGCAGCACGGCCCCACTGTGGTACCCGAACCGCTCGCCGATCTCTTCGAGTGTCAGCCCCTCTTCGTGGTAGAGCCTCCGGAGCTCCTCCTCGCCGGGCCTGGGTCGCTGCCTGCGGTCGACGCAGCGTGAGCAGACGCGCCCTGAGACGCCGCCGGCATCGAGCTCCTTGGAGGCATCCGGCAGATCGGGGCAGTCCGCTGTCAGGTGCGCCACGGTGCCTGCCTGGGACATGAACACCGTCTCGTCGTCCTCGAGGTCGGACACCTGCATCAGAGCACCCCCCAGTCGTCCTCGCCCCAGGAGCCGTCCCAGCCGAGGAACTCCACCGTCTCGCCGAACTGCTCGGCCTGGCTCTCCGTGAAGACGGGGACCACCTCGCCGAACGGCACGTCCGACTGGGCCTCGAGATCGCTCCTCGACGTCTTCTCGACGGCCTCGCCGAAGCTCACCCCCGCGAATCCGGCCACCGTCTCCCCGAGGTAGCCGACGGCCAAGTCGTCCTTGGTGTCGGCGTCAGCCCCGCCGGGAGTCGCCCTACGGCGGGAGTCGCCGGAGCTGAACCCGGGCTGCCTGCCTCCGAGCTCTACCTCCGACTCGGACCTGCTCCTGTAGTCTGCCTCTGTCTCGGCCTCCGCCTCGGCCTCAGCCTCTGCCTCCGCGGCAGTGACCCGCTCGACATCGGTACCCGTCTCGGACTCCACACCGACCTCGGAGGCGCCCTCCGCCTCGGCGCCCAGCCCGATCGCCATCGGCCCTGCCGGCGCGCCCACTGTGGTCGTCGCCTCTGCGCCGAGCCCGCGCCCGAACGGCTCTGCACGGCCGAAGCCGAGCCAGCCCTCGACCCTCCTCACGCCGCGGCCCGTCTCGGTCTCGACCTCCCTCTTCCGCTCTATCTCGAACTCCGGGCCCGTTGCCCGCGTGTCCTCCCGCTCCACGCGCGTCTCGAATCCGGGCTCGGAGCTGCCGAAGTCCGACATCTGGTCTCGGCGTGCATCGAGCTTGCTCTCCGCCTCGGGGCCGCCCCAGTCCTGGTACTGCGTGTAGGAGTCCTGCTCGATCTCCGACTCGCGGAACTCCGAGCCGGGCGCCTTGTTCCGGCTCCCGTACTCCGCCGGTCCGGTGCGGAAGTCTAGCTCAGAGACGGCCGTCCGCTGGCCGCCGCTAGTCATCAACTCAAGATCTACGGTCCCGACGTCGTCGGCCATTTTTCGCGCGATGCGCGCGTCTCGCTGCCTCTGCCCCGTCTCCGCGATCAGCTCGCGCATGCCGGGCGACGGAGACCACGGATCGGAGGAGGTGTCGGTGCCGGCGGGCTCCGATTCAGTCTCAGCGGGTGCCCTCAGATCCCGGGGGTCGAAGTCTGTGAACGAGCCGAGCGGCTCCGAACCTGGCGCGGGTTGGAGCGTCTCCTCGCCCTGCACCCTCGTCGGCCCGCCTGGCCTGAACCGGTCAGCGCGCTCGGTGTTCAGGGTCGGCCCAAGCTCGGCGATCTCGGTCTCGGATCGCACGACGTCGCGCGTTGTGCCGGCCGCGCCCCTTGCCCTGTCGCTCACCTTTCTGGCCGCCCGGATCGCGAACTCCTCGGACATGAGGACGGGTTCGTTGTCTGGGAACAGCTTCGCGGCCGCCCTGTCGCCGGCGACCGCCCTCGTGGTCGTGCCACCGACTCTACCCACGAGCTCCTCTCCGGGCTGGATTGACCATGCTGCCGCTCTTCCGGCCCTTCCGCTCAGCCTAGAAGCACCGGCGATGACGCCACCAGACGCTACGAGAGAACCCGCAAGGAACGAGCCGGTCTGGACCGGGTTCTTCTTCGCGTCCTCCCAGAAACCAGAAGCGCCCGCCTCGAGCGCCGAACCCGTATCATCGGCGAGCTCGCCGCTCCTGCCGGCTGCTACCTCTCCAGCGGCGTACGGGACGTACTCCGCCGCCTCCTTCAAGCCGAGCAGAGTACCGGGGATGTTGAGCACCTGGGCGCCGCCGCGGATGATGTCCCGCTGCGTGTCCTCAACGGTCGACGCAGCCCGGTCCATGCCCGCTGCTTCGAGGCCAAGAGCTATGATGGACTTCCCGTACGTGGCGCCCCTCTTGTCCGGGTCGGTTGCCGTGAACTTGTTCACGTCCTCCGTGTACTTCTCAGAAGCGCCCTCGAGCACGTCCTCCACCCGAGTGCCCTCCTCGTCGGGCCCTCCACCGAAGCTGATGACCCAGTCTCCGAATTCCTCCTGCTGCTCTCTCGACTCCCGCAGGTCCTTTATACCACTCTCAGTCAGCATGATGCTACCGTTGCCCGAGATCTTCAGATCAGACTGCGGGTCGAGATCCACGAACACACCGTCCGTGGCCAGCCTGTCTTCGAACCTGTCCGCGGCACGCCTCCTCGTGTAGCTCTCGGTCATGCTGGCGCTCAGTCTATCCCCGTCGCGCTCGACTGTGTAGTCCTCTCCGCGCCTGAGCTCCGTGTTGTCGACGACCTCCTGCCTCAGCCTCGGGTTCGTGATGCCGAGAGTGTCGGCCCGGCGCCTCCCCGCGCTCTCCTCCAGGGAGTCCTCGAGGCTCATCTCGGCCATGGACAAGGCGGACGGCCCCCGCACGGCGGCCCTGCCGCCGGACGTGTCCATGTCCCCGGGACCGGGTCTGCCGGGCGTGTCGGTGCCCCGCTGGACGGCGGTCGCGCCGTCGGCCCTGCCGACCTTTTCCCTCGGGGCCGGCGGAGCGGCCTCCCTTCCTCCGGCTACGGGCGTCGGCCCCTCCCTGGCCCACTCCATCCTGTCACGCGCGTCCTCCACGGCCTGATCACGGAGGCGATCCATTTCCCGGTTCCTGGCGTCCTCGGACGGGCCGACGTACAGCTGGCCGTCCTCCCCCCTCGTCACCTCGATGTCGTCGGTGGTGTAGGCGCCTCCGTCCGGGTCCGCCGCGCCGGTGTCCACGAGGTCGGCGTTGTTCGCCACCCACCTCCCGACGATCTCGTCCTTGCGCTGCTCGGAGATCCCGGTGTCCGAGGGCCCGCCAGTGTCAGGAGACGTGTCCGTGTCGAACCCGGACGCGGTGTCCGAGCTGGAGCTCGGCCTTGACTCGCCGGCGGGCCCCTCCATCTCCGGGCCCGGCCCGCCCATCGGGCCGTCCGGCGACAGCTCGTCGCCCGGGCCACCGCCGAGCCTGGAGCCCACAGTCGAGGTACGGCCACCGGGACCCTCAGCCATCAGTCCGCCGCCCATAGTGGGGTCCGTCTCGGGCGACGGCGCGGTGTTGCCGGAACCCGCCTCGGACGTCTGTCCGCCCCCGCCGGTTGCGGTCGGCCCGCTGCTGGAAGCGGTCGGCGTGGAGCCGCTCGTGTCCGGCGACGTGCTGGGAGACGAGCCCGAAGTCGTCGACCGCTGGGGCCCACTGCTGGATTCGGACGTGTCCCGCGTGTCCGCTGTTGATTCGTCGTCGGAGCCGCCCCCAGTCCTCGGTGACCTCGTGGTTCGTCTAGGGCTCCTCGTACCCGTTCGAGGCGCTCTGGTGTCGTTGTCGTCGGGCTCGGGCGCCGGAGCGGGGTCCGGATCCGGCTCGGGGTCCGGCGCGGAGCCGCCCGAAGACCCCATGTCCATGCTGACCATCAGAACCAGCCCTCCGTGCCTGTGCGCCTCATAGTTTGAACTCCTGTGACCAGTCAAACTCGCCCGCCGGCTCGGCGCTGGGCGCGTCCGTCGTCTCGTCCATCGGCCTGGCGAGCTCGTCCTCGATGTCGTCCAGCTTGGCCATCACGTCGGCGTGGTTCTGCTGAACCTGCCGGTACAGCCTGGCGTCCTCCGCGTCGTTCGGCTCCGGATTGCTGGCCACCTCCTCGGCCTCCTTCGCGGCTTCGTCCGCCTCCGACTTCGCGTCGTTCTTCATCCGCTCGGCCACCTTGCCGCTCTGCTTCCAGTAGGCCTCGCCGGCCTTCCGGGCCGCCGCTTTTGCCCTCTTGGCCGCGTTCCGCAGCCGCCGTTTGTTCTTCGCGCTCACCATCTCCGATCCTCCACGTAATCTCGTGTCATTGTCATAGCTCGTTCGTCCAGTCGAACGTCCCGCCGAGCGGCCTCTCGTCGTCCTGTACCGTCATCCCGAGGCACCAGTCCTGTCCCTGGGCTGGGCCCTCGTCGTACGTGAGTCCCTTTTCGCCCCAGCCGGCGTCGCCCGAGAAGATCGACTCGTCGCGGGTCATGGACAGGTGCGGCCCCCCGTGGTGGGACTCGAACCTGAGCTCGCTCGTGGCGTCCACGCGCGGATCAGTCACCATCCTGTCCACCCCCTGCATCGCGTCGTGGCCGACCTCGGCCTCTCCCCCGTAGCCGGCCATGTAGCTCACGGTGATCAGGTCGCCGTTCGCGGGGTCGATGCTCGGGTTCCCCATGACCGGCGCGATGGACCCGAGGTGCTCCGCCCGCTCCCACATGGTCCGGCCGCTGCCGGCGTGGTGGTACTCCGGGTCGTCGCCCGGGTACCTGGCGGAGCGGACGGACCGCATCTCCGCCATCTCCTGCTCCGAGTACGGTCGCCTGATCCTGGGGTCCTTCTTCGGTGCGGCCTCGGCAGCGGACCCCGCCTTGCGCTCGTCCGGGGTGACTTCCTGCACCACTGGGCCAGAGCGGGGTTCGCGGCGCTTTTTGCGCGAATTGACTTCATTCGCAGATGGCTTGGAGCCCGTTTCGGGCGGCCCATACCCAGGGTCAGTTAGCTCCCGCAGCCTGTCGATCACGATGCTGCCTCCATAACGCTACTATTGCGCCGCGCCGTATTATTCTCATCCTCCGATATAAGCAAGAAATACTGAGAAAAAAGTAGAGGTGAGATAGGAGCCTCTCGTGCCGCTTTGCTGAAGAAGGACTTACCAGCGCTGGGAGCGCAGTACCACCCGTGGTAGAAACGGCGAGCTGCTACCCCACTGAGGAGCAGCACGAGAGGTGGAGGGACCGCGCCGAGGGGCTCGGCATGAGCAAGTCTGACTGGATGGCCTCGATGATCGAGGCTGGTATCAAGGCGTCCGAGGGGTTCGAGAACGGCGTCGCCCCCGACGAGACGACGGCGGACTTGCGCGAGCAGAGGAACGAACTGCGTGACGAACTAGAACAGGCCAGGTCGAGGGTTTCCGAGCTCGAGGGACGCGTATACGGCGCCGAGCGCAGGGAGGCCGAGCGTTTTGTCGGGGAGAACCCGGGGTGCACGCACGCCGAGCTCGTGAACCATCTGCAGTCCACGGTGCCCGGCCGCGTGCCCCGTCTCGTCGAGGGCATGGTCGTGGACACCCGTCCCGACGGGCAGGAGGGTTACTACATGTCCGGTGACGAGGGCGGCCAGTCGACCGACGGCAATGCGTGGTACGTGGCGCGCACCGGCCTGCCGACGGAGGGCGACGGCTGATGGCCGGCATGCGGCCGACCGAGGCGTCCGACCTCCTCGGCGCCTACCGCGATCTCGACGATGTACCGGACAGGCACAGGCTCCGGACACACGCGGCAGCCTATGAGGGCCGCGACGCCTGGGACGAGTGGGCGTCGGAGCACGTGCTCCCGGAATGCGGCTCGGAGAGCGGACGGCGGGAGGCGCTGAGGCATGAGCGCCGCTGGAAGGAGCACATGGAGGGCCGGCGGCACCACGCCCTCGCCACCCCCGATGACGTGGACGCGTACTGCGCCGGCCCGCTGGCGCCGAACTCGGGGCGTGTGGCCGCCGCGTACTTCAGGCGAGTCGCCGCGTTCTACGACCACCTCCTCACCAGCACCGGGCACCCGCACGTCTACAGCCCCGTGCTCATGGCGGCCGCCGACGGCGGGCCGGCGGCCGAGATGTGGGAGACGGCGGCGGAGGAACGGTGACCCGCGAGGAGGTGGCCGAGGCGTTCGGCCGTGACCTGGACCCGCTGGCCGTGCACGCCGGCGTGTTCGAGGATCTGCCCATCGATCCGTTCGAGCTGTTCCTCGAGGAGACCGGGCCGCGGGCGTCGAACACGATCCGTAACTACCGGAATACGTTCCGGCACTGGCGGCGCTACATGGAGGCAGAGGGCCGGCACCCTGCCTGCCCCTCGCGGGCGCACGTCGAGTCGTACGTGCTGGCCAGGGCCGACGCCGGCGCGAGCCGGTCTACGATCCGGACCGAGCTGACCCACCTCGGCGCCGCCCACTCGTACTGGACGAGGGACGAGGCGTTCCCCCACGCCGCCGACTTCGACCCGTTCGACGTCGAGCCTCCCGAGAGCGCGGGCTCCGGGGCGCCCGAGTACCCGAGAGTCGAGCTGGACGGACTGCGTGCCGCCGTCGACTCGACCGGGCACTACCTCGACCGAGCGGTCGTCGTGTCGCAGCTGAAGCTCGGCCTGCGCGCCTCAGAGCTCTGCAACGCACGGCTTGCCGAGGTCAACGTCGACCACCCCGACCTCCGGGGCTTCTACCCCGAGCTCGGAACTCACCCAGAGGTGGAGGGGCGGCCGAACTCGATCCTGATCCCGTGCGACAGGGAGGGCAACAAGTCAAAGCGCCCCCGCGTGCTGCCGCTGGACGACGAGACCGCGCGCTGCCTGGCGAGGTACCTGCTCGTCCGGCCGACGTGCGGGCGGGAGCGGCTGCTACTGTCCAAACGTGAGAAGGTGCCGCTCGACGCGGGTCTCGTCTCCAGGATATGGAGGGAGGCGATGCCGCGCCGCCTCTCCGACCCCGGCGACGAAGCCCGACCCGTCAGGAGCCACTTCGGGAGGCACTGGTTCACGACCTTCTGGGGCGTGCACGAGGACATCAACCCCGAGCTGGTCGCGTACATGCGGGGCGACGCCGCCGGGAGCAGGAGCGGCGGGGGATCGGACTCGATGTCGCACTACATCCACGTCCACTACGAGGACGTCGAGGACCTGTACCGCGAGCGAGTGTTCAAGCTGGGCGTCTAACTGAATTCGACCAGGCCCAGCCAGTAGAGGTACTCCAACGACCCCGCTGCCTCGTACATGCTGCATCCGGTCTCCTCAGCTATGTCCATGATGCTGTCTGCATCGTCTTCGGTGATGGCGCCCAGCACCTCGACGGGAGGTGTCCCTCTCTCAAGTTGCTGGACGTCCTCAGTCTCCTTGAGGACGTCCTCCCGCTGCTGCCTCATGTTTTCACTCGTTTCCTCGTCGTACATCTTAGAAGCTAGGTCGATGCCTGCCTCCGTTGAGATGACGTACAGATCGCCGTTCTCGGAGCGCCGGAGTTGCATAATTCCCTGAGTGAGGTTCTCTGTTATTCCGGGGGTGACATACAGATCGCCGTCCTCGGAACGTCGGAGCCGCATAAGGCCCTGGCTGATCCTCTCAGTTCGTCCGGGTGTATACTCGAGCCCCGAGATGTCCAAGGCCGCGGCGATCATGTCGACAGTCTTGCCAGTCGTGGTATCATGGGTTGCCATCGTTTTCTTGCCTTCCAGGCCACCTGAAGCGGCCTTCGACTAATTCTACGGTAGCGGGTGGTATAACTTGTCCACTTCATATCAAACACGGTTCTTCATGATCGCATCAGATTCCATAGCACGCCAGCTGTGAATGTGGGCGGCGTCAGAATTGGAGCCAGAATGACGGCATCGAATGGCCAAAATTATCAACTGCCTCTAGAAACCCTCTATGGACCCCTAAAGCAGTAATTCAATAGTCGCTGTCTAAGTTAGCCGCACCGTCAATTATAAGGTCTGCCACGGACATCATTAGGGCGATGCCAGAGTCTGACCTCCCCCATCGCGCAAAGCCCAAGCTGCTCCATGAAATCTGCGTATTCATCAGAGAGAGGGAGCCCGTGGACCGATCCGTCATCTACGACAGCATTGACGAGAATCAAAAGACGCTGCGGAGAACACTCCTTTACGGAGTCACGCTCGGGTTCCTCGAACAAGAAGGAGACGTCTTCAGGCTCACCAGAGGAGCAGGCTCTGGACTTGCATGGCAGGATGAATTCGGGGACAAGAAGGCCATCAAGGAGCTCTTCAGGGGTGCCATCGAGCGGTACGAACCCTACAGGGATGCCATCGCCGGCGTCTATGCGGCAAGCAAAGTTGACGATCTGAAGGGCAATCCAGCTGTCGTTCAGGAGAGCTTCGGTGAGGAGCTCCGAGAGTCGGTTGAGGGTGAGGTCAAGGGCCGGGAAATCAACGTGCTCATCAAGACAGCTGACGCTGCGGGGCTCGGTAAGTACGTCGCCGGGCGCCGAGGATATCAAACGCGTCTTGAGCTGAGTGATGAGTTTGAGCCTTTTGCGTCGCGGCTCGCGGACGAGTACCGGCTTCCGGGCGAAGAGGAAGGGGAGGAGGAGCCCGGTGAGGAAAAGACAGAGGAGGACCAGCAGGAACAGGATACCGAACTTGTCCAGCAGCCCCTGTCAGAAGGGGTCAATGTGGAGACGGCGGGAGATGAGACCGGCGTGAACGTTCACATTCACGTCTCTGAGAAGAGCAACGACGAGATCGTCTCGCTCGTCCGCCGCCTCAACGGAGGTGACGAATGAGCGGGGAGCGTCAATCAGCGGCAGGATCAATTATCGACGAGGTACTCCAGTACGTCGGCCCGCTCGTGCCGGTCTCAGAAATGGACCAGTCAGATCTCCCGATCATCGACTTGAGTTCTTCCAAAGTCGAGGCTATTTCATTGGTCGCCACTAAGAGGGCCGTAGACGGGAGGGGGTCCATCAAGAACCACGAGCGGGGAGCGCTCGGGGAGTACGCCGCAGCAAAACATTTGGGGATTCCGGGGGAGTTCGACGATGAGATCTACGAGGACGGCGACCCGGGTTTTGACCTCATGTACAGAGGATCGAAGATCGACGTGAAAACTGTGGGCCCACAGGCTAACAACCCGTTTCTCCAGGTGCCCACACGTGGGGAGCTGACCGCTGACTACTACCTACTTGTACACCAGCTCAGCAGGAAGTGTTACCGGGTTATCGGGTATGCCCCTCGTCCTGTGGTAGCGAGATCGGAGACGTTCACTTACAGCATGTCTGAGAAGTTCGACGACCGATACGGTGACGAGGTATACAAAGTCGACCAAGACAGGCTCGCACCTGTCGCTCACCTAAGCTGAGTGGCCACAAAACCGATCGCCGAGGGCTCTATAACTGTCGCTGTCTGTTGTTTGTTGGTCTTATCGCTTGAGGTCATGGAGCACTTCTGTATAATCATTCTGGAATCCTCCACGCAACCCAGTACGCGGCCTCGCCTGAAGTGATCGGGCTTACGACGACGGCGCAGACTCCGACCAATGCTGCATGCCTCCACTGTCCGCCACGACCGAGCGAGATAGTCGCGCCTAGTCCGGCCAGCCACGCAGCAAATGCCGGGATACCGACCACGACCATCGCGGCCTCCTGCGACCGCCCAAGCGCCCCGAGGACTGCCAGAGGGTTATTGCCGGCCAGAACGAATGGTATGTACTCCACAGCCTCTATTAAGTGAAGTAGCCATCGGGGGACGTTGAGTATTCCCACTATGCCGAAGAACGGAATCGAGACGAGCGCGGCCACGCCCCAGAGAACCGCCGCGACGAGGCCCCATTGCTTTGCAGTAGGCATATTCATCAACATCCCATTTGCCTATTAAATAAGTTCGCTCGATAGAGCATTCGGTTTTCACGTCCACCACGCCAAGTACGCCGTCGCCGACGACGCTGCGGTCGTGCTCACGGAGAACTGGAAACCCAGCGGCACCGGCGGCGGCGACAGCCGAGGATGGGGCGTCACCCTCCGGTCGCCGCGGGTCGCCGCCGCGCTCGCGAACCTGTTCCGCGCGGACGCCGGGTGGCGCGACGCCATCGCTTGGGACCGGTATCGCGCCGGACGGTCGTTCGAGCGAACCGACGCGGCGACCGGTTCGTACCCGTCACGTCACCCGCCGACGGAGGTACGAGTCGAGCGCGTGCGGCTACTGACCGCGCCCGGAAACGCCGAGTCCACGGTCGTCGCGACCGTCGACGACGCCGACGCTCGCGTCGACGTGCTCCAGCCCACCGTCGACGACGGACCGATGCTCGCGTCGCTTCGACGGGCGGCCGAGCGGGGCGTACGCGTGCGACTGCTGCTGTCGAATGCTTGGTACCTCACCGAGGAAAACGCCGCGCTGGCTGACGAACTGAACCGCTGGGCCGCCGCCGCGGACGTTCCCCTCGAAGCCCGGGTCGCTGATCCGGCCGGTCGCTACGGGAAGATCCACGCGAAGGGCGTCGTCGCCGACGACACCGCGCTCGTGGGGTCGCTCAATTGGAACCCCACGAGCGCACGCGAGAACCGTGAGGTCGTCGTCGCGCTGGAGGGCGACGCGGTCGCGGCGTACTACCGGGGGCGGTTCGTGGCCGACTGGCGGGCCGGGCGAGGGGCGCCGTCTGCGATCGGGAGGCTCCCGACGGCGGTCGCGGTCGCCGCGGTCGGTGCCGTCGCGGCCGCGACGCTGTTCCTCCGGCGACGACTGACTATCGACAGTACGGAAGGAAAGCGGGGTCGCGACGACACCGGCCGCGACGGGCCGATCGGATGATCGGCGTCGAACTTCAGTTCGGAACTGTCGGACGGACTCCCGCGTCAGTCGTCGAGCTCGATCGTCGTCGACAGCTCCTCGTCGAGTTCGGCGTCCGCCATCTTCTCGACGAGCGCGTCGATGACGTCCTCGCGGCGCCCCTCGACGAACTTGATCGAGCCGACGACGAGGTGACCGCCGCCGGAGACGCCCCCGCCGACGACCTCCTCGTTGAGTTCGGTGACCATCTGTGGGATGTCCAGCCGCACGCCGTCCGAGCGGAGGACCGCGAAGTCCGGCCCGTAGCCGATCGTGATGACGGGCTCGCCGGTCGCGCGAACCTTCCGGTCGTGGAGCTCGCCGGTCGTCTTCCCGGGCGCGGGGTAGGTGAAGCGCTTGGCGAAGTTCTCCAGGTCGATGCGATAGAGGTGCGCGTCGGAGTCGAGCCGCTCGTGCTCGACGTGGGGCTCGACGGCGTCGAGCTGTTCTTCGACGTCGCGCTCGGCGCGCGTCGAGAGGAACTCCACGAGCTCGCGGTGTCGCTCGTCGTCGTCGCTGCCGACGTTGAGCACGTCGCTCACGAGCGTCTTGCCCTCGCTGTAGCGCAGCCAGTGGGCGGCGTAGTCGAGCGCCTCGCCGATGTCCTCGATATCGTCGCGGTCGTACCCGGCCGTTTCCGCCAGGTCGACGAACTCGTCCATCACCTCGGCCTTCGAGCGGTCCGACAGCCCCGCGACTGCGGGCACGTGGCGGAGTTCGTCGGTGACGTTCGGGTCGATGAGCCGGGCGAGCTCGACGCACATCATCCCCGTCGTGATGCGGTAGTCCTCGTCGTGGATGTACGGGTTGACGTGGTGGTCGAGCAGGTCGTTCACCGCTTCGGGGTCGGGATGGTGGTGGTCGACGACGGCGATGGGCACGTCGTAGTGGGCGAGGTTCTTGTAGGCGGGCACGTCCTCCTCGGTCGACCCGTTGTCGAGCATGAGGAGGAACGGGAGCTTCTGTCCGTGGCGGGCGCGCCCCTCCAGCGCGAAGTTGAGGTCGCGTGTCACGTCCTCCATCTCGTAGAACGGCGCCTTGCTCGGCAGCCGCTTGAGGGTGTGACGCGCGGCGTCGTCGCCCTCGTGAACCTCCTCGATGTAGTTCTCCAGCGCGAGTTGGACGGGGATGGCCGCGCACATGCCGTCGCCGTCGGCGTGGTGGCGGATACGGATCGGTCGGCCCTCCAGCACGGTGCGGCGGAGCGTGCGCGCGAGATCCTCCAGCTCCGGGCGGAGCTTCTCGAACGCCTCCCACTCGACGAGCGGCTCGACCGTCTCGGGCTCGGCCCGCTCGCGCATCGCCTCCTCGAGGCGCTCTCGGGCGGCGTCGGCCGTCTCGTCCGTCAGCACGGTCACGTCGTCGACCTCCAGCTGTCTGGAGCCGTCGTGGGTCTCGACGGAGCCGGAGACGCGGACGATGTCGCCGATGTCGACGGCGGGGTACGCGCGGACGCCGGCTTCCTCGAAGGCGGCCGCGGCGAGCACGCCGGACTCGTCGGCGACGTGGAAGATCGTCGGACCGCCCGTCTGTTTGATCTGGGTGATCTCCCCTTCGACGGTCACGCTGTCACCGACCGTGGCGTCGCCGATCGTGGTTATCTCCGGCTCGTGTTCGACCGCGAGCACGTTCGCGTCGGCGAGGTCGACGGCTGCGAGATCGAACGACACGTCGCCGTTCTCCTTCAGCTCCTCGAGCACGACGACCAGCTCGTCGCCGACGGCGAACGTCTCACCGTCGAGGTTCGACTCGTGGAGCAGGCCGGACACGCCCTCGGAGATGTCGACGAAGACGCCGTAGTCGACGACACCGTTGACCTCCGCGCGGTAGCGCGCGCCGACATCGACGTCGGCGAGCGTGCAGGCGGGGTCGAGATCGTAAACCACGGGTCGGGAATCCCCCTCCCCGTTCTCGCCGGGGTCACCGGCGGCGGAATCACTCATACCGGATGATGGGTGGCGGCGGGTGTTAAGGGTTGTAGTATCGCTCCGGAGACGAACGGCCGGCCGACGACCGGCCGCGGACGACCCTGTAGGCGGGGGTATCGACACCCTTAGTTGGCGTCCGACCGGAGTTGCGCCAATGCGATTGTTCCGGTCGAGCGAACTGCTCGGCATCGCGGCCGACACCCTCACGTTCGCGCTGGAGGCCTCCCGGGACACCCACCCGAACGAGTACATGGGCTTTCTCCGGGCGACCGACGCGCACGATCTGGGGCTCAACCGGAAGGGACAGGTGATCACCGACGTGCTCGTCATCCCCGGCACCACGTCGACGCCGGAGTCGGCGACCGTCCGCGAGCACATGAAGCCCAATTCCTCGCGGGCCGTCGGCTCGGTCCACTCACACCCGAACGGCGTCCTCCGTCCGTCCGACGCCGATCTGGCGACGTTCCATGCGGGGGAGGCCCACATCATCATCGGGGCGCCCTACGAGCGCGACTGCTGGCGGGCGTTCGATTCGAACGGCGACCCTCGCGATCTCGACGTGATCGACGTGGCGCTGCCGGAGGACGAGGCGTTCTTCGACTTCGATCAGACCGACATCGACGCGGAGCTGTACGATGAGTGAGGGGGCCGACGGGCGCCGGCACGACGGCGGGAGCGACGCCGGCCCCCCACGGATCGCGCTCGCGCAGGGCACCTTCGACATCCTCCATCCCGGACACCTCCACTACCTGGAGGACGCGGCCGCCCGCGGCGACGAACTCCACGTCATCGTGGCCCGCCGCGACAACGTCACGCACAAGTCGAAGCCGGTCTGTCCGGACCGCCAGCGTCGGGACATGATCGACGCGCTCGAAGTCGTCGACGAGGCGCACCTCGGGCACCCGGAGGACTTCTTCGTCCCCGTTCGCGAGATCGACCCGGACGTGATCGTCCTCGGGTTCGACCAGCACCACGACGAGACCGCGCTCGCCGACGCGCTCGCCGCCGAGGGCATCGACGCCGAGGTGACGCGCGCGACCGCCCGCGAACCGCGCTACGAGGGGGAACTCCTCTCGACGGGCGACATCGTCGACAAGCTGGTACGCGAGCGTGACCGGCGGTCGCACTCGGAACCGGAGTAGACTGCGATCGACGTAGCTCGCGCCGGTCGAACCGGCCGAACCCGACGACCAGAGCGGCCGTCTCACGCATCCGCGAACGTCGCTTGCCAGAGGTACATCGGCGCCGCGCCGACGGCGAGCGCGCCGACCGCGACGCCGACGAGCGCGAGCGCACGCAACGTCGGCGCCGTCGACAGCGACGCCCGAAACACGGCTGGGGTGCCGGCGGCGAGGAGGAGCGCACCCGCGGCCCACAGCCCGAACGCTCGCCGCATGACCGGGTCGGCGACGCCGTCACTGAGGCGGACGTACACCGCGACGAGGCCGACCCCCGCCGCGAGCGCGACGCCGGCGCCGACGAACGCGAGCACGACGGTGAGCACCTGGAACGCCGGAAGCTGCGCGATCGGGGCGATAGCGGTGGAATCGCCGGCGGCGAGGAGCAACGCGGCGAGCTCGACAGCGACGAGAGCGGGGGCGGACACGGGGACTACAGCCGGTCGTAGCGCTGGAGTCCGTGCCAGATGGCGTCGACCATCCGCGATTCGCCGTCCTCGTCAACGTCGACGCCCTCAGTGGCGTCGGCGCCATCCGCGGCCGCCTCCCAGCCGCGCGCGAGCGCGTCCTCGATGACCGTCAGCGAGTGGTTCTCGAAGTTGTTCATGCCGCGGAAGGCCTCGAGGGCGGCGCGCTCGGCCTCGCCGAACGAGTCGGTCGGTTCGGCATCGAGAACTCCCAGCTTCGAGAGCGCCTCCGACACCGCCAACGCCGCGTCCCCCGACAGCTCCGCCGGGTCGTCGGGCTCCTCGCGGGCGAGCAGCGTCACGTCGTACAGCTTGAACACCCGCTCCAGTTCGTCGACGGGGCGCTCGTGGTCGTCGACGCGCACGTCGACCCAACGGTCGTTGCGCCCGTCGTAGCCCCCCTCCGGCTTGGCGACGTACAGCGCCGCCGCCTGCTGGCCGCGGGAGTCGCCGCCGGCGTCGTTCCCGGCGTGCAGCGCCGAGATGAGCCGGTCCGGGAGTCCGCCGCCGGTCTCCTCGAACGCCTCGGCCATCGCGTCGATCGTCGCCTCGTTCTCGAGGATGTTCCCTTGGACGGTGTAGTGCTCGCCCTGCCGGTCGCCGGCGACCTCGAAACACTCCTCGCCGGTGAACGCCGCCGGCTCGCCGTCGAGCCCGACGACCCCGACCTGCCGCTGTGGAGCCTCCTCGTCGGCGTCGGTGAGCGTCTCGATCACGTCGGTTGCGCTGGAGCCCTCGCGAAGCAGGTCGAGCCCGTCCGGGCCGTACGCGACGTTCGCGAAGCTCTGCGTGGCGATCGCCCCGGCGTCGGCGGAGACGAACGGGACGACGGCGCCGACGGAGACGAACTTCGACTGGACCGCGACCCCGACAGCGTCCGTCTCGGGGTCGCGCGCCGCGATGGAGAACGTCATTCGATGACACCTCCGGCGGCGACGACAAAAGCGTGCCGGGGTGCCCCCGGACGAGAGCGGATCCGAGTGGGGATGCGCCTCCGACGAGGGGAGTCACGCGCACGAACCGGCGGACGGCCGCTCACGACACGTGCTCGATGAGCTCGACGATGGTGCCGGCCGGGTCGACGAGGAACGCGATCCGGAGGTCGCCGAAGCGCTCGGGACCCATCACCCAGTCGACGCCGGAGCCGACGCCGTCGATCGCTTCGCGGGCGGCGTCGATGTCGTCGACGACGAACCCGAAGTGGAGCAGGCCGTTCGGCATCGACTCCACGTCGCCGGTCGCCTCGTACGGGGCCCGGTCGAAGACGTACACGCGCTTGTCGGCCACCTCGAGGGCGACGTGTTCGACCGCGGTCGCGCCCTCCCCGTCGTCGGCGTGGCCCCGCTCGATGACGGTCCCGTCGAACGCCTCCTCGTAGAACGCCGCCGTCGCGTCGACGTCGTCGGCCTTCAGCGCCACGTGGAAGAACGAATTCGGTGTCACGGGCCGTCCGTCGGGTCCCGTGACCAAGGTGTTTCCGGCGAGTCAGGCCGTTCCCGGAAGTCGGCGACGGGAGGCCCTCCGTGCTTCGACGACGGTCCCGCCCCACTGCCGCGACGGCAGGGGGCACGTCGCCGCGGCGACGAGGCGTTTTTCCCCGTACCGCCGGTACGTTGGGACATGGAAGTCCGGGGCGAGCGCGAGTGTACGGAGTGCGGAACCCGCTGGTCGTACTTCGAGACGGGGAGCATCGCCTGTCCCGACTGCGGAAGCCTTCGGAGCGTGGGTACCGGCGAGCGCCGCAGGCACACCGACGCGCCGGCGGAGTTAGATCTCACCTCCGTGTTGGCCAGGATCGACGAGACCCCGCTCGTCGACCTCGTCGACGAGATCAAAGCCGAGTGTCGGACGTACCTCCGCAAGCGGGGGTTCATCCGCGGGGGCGACCTCGCGCCGCTGGACGACGCGTACCTCGCGGCCGCCGAGCTGCGCCACGCGGCCGACGTGTACCGACGGATCGCCGGCCCCGGCGGCGGACGGGCGGACGCGACCATGGGCGAGCGCGGCCCCGAGGGGGCCACACCGGGCGTCACAGACGACGAGGAGTGGTACCTCACGACCCTCCTGCGTGCGGCGGACACGGGAGAGCGGCCGAGCACCGACGAGGTGCCGCCGCGGATGCACGAGGCGCGCGGCCTCGCCGCCGCCGAGGCGGTGCTCGAGTATCGGACTGATGTGGCGACGCACCTCGACGGTCACCCGGATCCGGAGGCGAGCCGGACCCTCGGCGCCATCCGCGACCGTGCGAAGCGAATCGACGCGCTGGATGGCGACGTGGCGCCCGCGGAGGCCGACGTGCTCGTCGACGCGGCCGTCGAGCTGGGGCGGTACCTCATCGCCGGCGACGCGGAGGCGCTGGCGAGCGCCCGAGAACGACTGTCGTAGCCCGCCCCCCTCAGCTCGGGTTCGACAGGGGGACGGCCCCGCTCAGGGCAGTTCTATCTCGACGCCGTGCTGCTCGCTCGCGGCCTTCACCGTGTTGTACAGCAGCATCGCGCGCGTCATCGGGCCGACGCCCCCGGGGACGGGGGTAACGGCGCCCGCCTTCTCGCGCACCTCGTCGTAGGCCACGTCGCCGACGAGCGTCGACTCGCCGTCGCGCTCGACGCGGTTGATCCCCACGTCGATGACGGTCGCGCCGTCGCTCACCATGTCGGCGGTGATGAACTCCGGGATGCCGGCGGCGGCGACGACGATGTCCGCCCGGCGGGTGTGGCTGGCGAGGTCCTCGGTCCGTGAGTGACACACGGTGGTGGTCGCGTTACCGCCCTCGCCGCGGCCGAACAGGAGGTTCGCCATCGGCTTGCCGACGATGTCGGAGCGCCCGACGACGACCGCCTCCTTCCCTTCGGGGTCCACGTCGGCCGACGCGAGCAGGCGCTGGATGCCGTGGGGCGTGCAGGGCTTGAATCGCGGGTTGCCGGCGACGAGGCGACCCACGTTCTCGGGGTGGAAGCCGTCCACGTCCTTCGCGGGGTCGACCGAGCGAAGGACGCGTCGGGTGTCCACCTGGTCGACGACGGGCATCTGCACGAGGATGCCGTGGACCTCGTCGTCCGCGTTCAGTTCCTCGATGGTGTCGTACAGCTCCTCGGCGGGCGCGTCGTTGTCCACGTCGACGTGGATGCCCCGCATTCCGACCTCCTCGCAGTCGTTCTGCTTCATCGAGACGTACGTCTCGCTGGCGGGGTCGTCGCTCATCAGCACGGTCGCGAGCGCGGGGTGGACGCCCTCGGCTCGCAGCGTCTCCACGCAGTCGGCGACGCCCGATCGGATCTCGGCGGCGACGGCGTTGCCGTCGATGTCGGTCATGGTCGAAGGGGCGGCGGCGACGGGTAAGAATCCTCGGGTTCGTGCACAACGACCGCGACTTTCAGACGAGAATATACACGTACGTGTTCCTCTCCCAGACGCTCGTCCTCGATCGAGCGCTTACTCGTACAGCGGGTGCGCGTCGGTCAGTTCGTCGACGCGCTCGCGGACCTCGGCGATCACCGACTCGTCCTCGACGTTGTCGACGACGCGGTGGATGAGGTCGCCGACCTCGCGGCAGTCGGCCTCGTCGAAGCCGCGGGTGGTGAGCCCGGGCGTTCCGGCACGGATGCCCGAGGGGTCGAACGGCGAGCGCGTCTCGCCGGGCACCGTGTTCGCGTTGAGGACGATCCCGGCGTCGGCGAGCGCCTCCTCGGCGTCGCCGCCGGAGGTGTCGGGGTGCGACTCGCGAAGGTCGACGAGCACGAGGTGGGTGTCGGTGCCGCCGGAGACGATCTCGAGGCCGTTGTCGGCGAACGAGTCGGCGAGCGCCTCCGCGTTGTCGACGACCTGCTGCGCGTAGTCGCCGAACTCCGGCTCCAGGGCCTCGCCGAAGCCGACGGCCTTGCCCGCGATGTTGTGCATCAGGGGGCCGCCCTGCCCGCCCGGGAACACCGCCGCGTCGACGGCGTCGGCGTGCTCCTCGTCGCACATGACGATGCCGCCGCGGCCCGCCCGGATCGTCTTGTGCGTGGAGCCGGTAACGAAGTCCGCGACGCCGACGGGCGACTCGTGAACGCCCGCGGCGACGAGCCCGGTGATGTGCGCGATGTCCGCGAGGTGGTAGGCGTCGACCGCGTCGGCGACCGCCTGAATGCGCTCCCACTCGACCTCCCGCGGGTACGCCGAGTAGCCCGAGACGATGATGTCGGGATCGAACTCGTCGGCCTGCTCGGCGAGCGCCTCGTAGTCGATGTAGCCCGTCTCGGTGTCGACGCCGTACTGCTCGACCTCGAACAGTTGACCCGTGAAGTTCGCGGGGTGGCCGTGGCTGAGGTGGCCGCCGTGTTCGAGCTCCAGCGAGAGGATCCTGTCGCCCGGCTCCAGCGTCGCGAGGTAGACGGCCATGTTCGCCTGCGTGCCCGAGTGGGGCTGGACGTTGACGTGCTCGGCGCCCCACAGCTCCCTCGCGCGCTCGATGGCGAGCTCCTCGACGTCGTCGGCGAACTCACAGCCGGCGTAGTAGCGCTTGCCGGGGTAGCCCTCCGCGTACTTGTTCGTGAGGGCGCTCCCCTGCGCCTCCAGGACGGCCTCCGAGACGTGGTTCTCGGACGCGATCATCGCAAGCGTGTCCTGCTGTCGGCGGACTTCGCCCTCGAGGGCGTCGGCGACGGCCGGATCGGTCTCGCGTACCTCGGGATACTCCATACCGGAGGTCCGGCGAGCGGCGACAAAAAGCCATCCGTACTCGCGCGCGGCTGGCGACACGGATAAATACGGGCACTCCACACGTTCGTGCAGTTCGATGCAGGTCGAACGGACCGAGGACGGGTTCCGCGCGGTCGACGCCGCGAAGAACGCGATCGACGTTCGGACCAGCGGCTGGAGTGACCACACCGACGCGTCGGCTCCGTCGCTCGACGCCGCTATCGACGCGCTCGACCTCGGGAACACCTGGACGCCGGACGCGACGATGTCGGGGTCGGTCGAGTCCCTCGGGTTTCCGCCGGTGTACGCGCCGGTTCGCGACATCGACACCGGGGACGTGTTCGATCTCGGCAGCGGCACCGGTCCGCTATCGATCCCCGAGGGGTCGTACGCCCTCTACGTCGAGAGCCGGGTCGACGTGTACGTCCGCTTCGACGGCGCGGCGACCATCGAGAAGCCGCGGTACGAGCAGCTACACGTTCGGTTCCCGGCGGCAACCCCCGTCGAGATCGGGTTCGGCGGCGGCGTCCACGACGAGCCCGAGACGGTGACGGTGCCGCGGACACCCGCCGGCGTCGCGGCGGCGCTGTCGACGTTCCCGGCCGGGCACCGCACCGCGACCGCCGACCGGTCGTTCGACAGCATGCGGGGACTGCCCCCGCAGATCGCGTTCGGGGAATCCGTCTCGATCCCCGACTCGGTGCGCGAGATACGTGACGACGCGGACGTGCGCGTCGTCGTTCCCCCGGACCTCGAACACCTGTTCGTCGTCTCGCCGTTTGCCCACTACGTCGGGGCCGAGGTCGCCGTCGATCCCGACGGGCGCCCCCGGATCGAGACCTCCGGACGGACCCATCGGCTCCCCCGACTTCCCGAGTTCCAGGACGCCGTCGCCTCGCTCCTCGAGCGGACGTTCTATCTCGACTGCGCCGTCAGGGAGACCGGCCCGTACGGCTCCGAGCTGTCCGTCGCGGAGGTGGCATCGGATCTCGGCCTCGACGCGGGGTCGCTGTACGCCGCGTCGCCGGGCGAGCGGCTCGACGCCTACCTCGAGACGCCGTTCGAGTCGGTCCGCGATCGGTTCCCCGAGTGGCACCTGTCGATGTCGATCGACCCCCGGTACGACCACGTGCCGACGCTGTCGCACCTCCTCGCGAACGTCCCGCACGTCCGGGTCGCCGAGTCGACCCCGCTGCCGGAGTCGGAGTGGCTCGACACGTCGCTGTCCGACTTCTACCGGCGCGACGCGAGCGAGGCGGCGTCCGTCGAGCCGGTCCGACCCGCGCTGGGACCGGGACGGACCCACGGCTGGCTCGCCGAGGGCGTGCCGATAGACGTGTTCAAAACCGTCCCGGAGGCGTACGAGAACCGCGCCCGATACCTCGACGCCGCGGGCGAGCCGATATCGGTCGTCGCGGTCCTGAACGACGGGGACATGCGCGAGGAACTCGACGGCGTCGCCGCCCACTACCGCGAACGCGTCGAGGCGCTCGGCCTCGAACTCAGGGTGGACGAGCGCCTGACCGTCGACGAACTCGCGTCGGTGTTCGAGTCACGGAACGATCTCGTCCACTACATCGGCCACTGCGAGCGGGACGGGCTCAAATGTGCCGACGGCTACCTCTCGGCGTCGAGCCTGTCGCAGTCGAACGCCCAGACGTTCTTTCTGAACGCCTGCGGCTCCTTCCACGAGGGGGTCGAACTGATCCGGAAGGGGAGCGTCGCGGGCGCTGTCACGTTCAGCGGGGTGCTCGACAGTCAGGCGGCGACGGTCGGCACGATGTTCGCCCGACTGCTCGTCGCGGGCTACTGCATGGAGCGGGCGCTCGATAAGTCGCGGCGCCAGATCATGACCGGCAAGGACTACGCCGTCGTCGGTGACGGAACGCACGTCCTGACACAGTCGCAGGACGTCGTCGGAACCGACGTTCGCGTGACCCGTCGAGGGGCGGACAGCTTCGACGTGACCGTGTCGATGGGCGCACCGTGGATGGCGGGCGGGTTCTTCCGACCGTACCTCCAGGAGAGCGACGAGACGCACCTCCTCGGCGAGCGCAGGGAGTTCACGGTCGACCGTTCGGCGCTGATCGAGTTCCTCTCGTACGCGGACGCCCCCGTCGTGTTCGACGGCGCGCTCCGGTGGGCGGACGCGCTCGCCGAGGAGATCGGGCGATCGTAACTTCGGTCTCAGCGATCCCGACCGCAGTCTACAGCGCCGCAACCGCGATCGAGCGCGTCCGTCAGGGCCCCGAGGAGACGTCGCCGACTCCCGTCGAGGCGAGTCCGATCTCCGCGGTCACGTCTCCGGGGAGGGACGACGTCGGCACGACCGTCGGACCCGTCGCGACCGCCATCGCGAGTCGCTGGTGGCGACGGCCGCGGGTTGTCAGCGTCGATTCCGCCGTTCGCGCGCGGAACGAACGAGGCATGAATGCACGACTACACGTGCGTGTTCTTAACACTCACGGAGTTCGCTGCCACTTTGATCCGATCGTCCAGCACTCGTATTCGACCAGTAGAGGGCTTGATTCCCCCAGATTCCCGTTAGTATTAAATATTCAACTGGCGATGGTCTACGTAGTTATGGCCACGAATGTATTCGAGCGGTCGATGGACGCCACGCTGGAGACGCTCTTCGATCGGTCGGCGGGGGAGGTGGTGGTGGTCGACCCGAACGCGGCGGTGATCGAGTCGCTCGTCGACGCCGGGGCCGCCTACGGCGACGACCTCCCGACGCTGAACGTGCTCGCGGACAGCCGCATGCTCAAGGACGTGATGGACGACTTCCTCGTCGCCGGCGACGCGGCCGACCTGGTCGACGCCGGGTCGATGACGCTGCGCGAACTCGACGGCGACGCGGACAACACGCTCGTCGCCGGCGAGGACGAGCTGTACGCCATCGTCTCCGCGGGCGAGCACGTCGCCGCGCTCGCGGCCGACGACGAGTCGTTCGCCGCCGCCGCCTACGAGACGTACCGCGACCAGTGGGCGGACGCGACGGCGTTCAACCTCCGCACGCCGGGGCTGTCTCGCGTCCGCGAGACGCTGGAGGGTGACATCGGCGAGCCGGTCCGCGCCGACTTCGACGCGGTGCTCGAATCCCTCGAGACCGCCCGCGGCGACGGCGACGGCCTCGACGAGGTGACCATCTCGCTGCTCGTCGCCGCGAAGAACGACGTGCTGCTGTACGACATCAGCAAGTGGGGCGAGGACGTCGGCATCGCCTCGAAGGCGACGTTCTCGCGCACGAAGACCCGCCTCGAGGATCTGGGACTCATCGACACCGAGAAGGTGCCCATCGACGTCGGCCGTCCCCGCCTGCGTCTGAAGCTCGGCGACGACCGACTGCGCGACGCGTCGAGCGACGAGCTGGCGAGCGTCGCCCACCGGATGCTGAACTGAGCGCGGGTCCCGTTTCCGGGCTCCGGTGCCGGACCCCGCCGACCGGCCACCTTTTTGTGCGACTCACCCCACGAGCGGGGCATGGACATCGCCATCGTCGGCCCCGGCCCCGCCGCCGAGGCGCTCCGGGGCGCCTTCGCCGACATCGAGGCGAACGTGATGGAGGTCGAGGCGGGCCTCCTGGACGGGTTCGACTTCGCCGTCGTCATCGGCCCCACCGGCGACGACGCGTTCCGCACCGCGACCCGACTCGTCGACGACTGGGTCGCCGTCGAGATCGGCGGCATCGGCGGCCGCGCGGTCGAGGGACTCGACGCCGCAGTCACCGTCTTCTCGGCGGACACCGGCTGTTACGACTGCCTGCGCGATCGCGTTCGCGCGAACGTCCCCTCGACGGACGCGACGCCGCAGGGGACCCGCAGCGCCGTCCGCTTCGCGGGGGCGCTGGCGGGCCGGCGCGCCATCCAGCAGCTCTCGGGGGGCGGCGTGGCCGGCACCGTCACCGAGGTCGACGGGCCCGAGCGCACGTTCCTCCCGTCGCCGGGGTGCGACTGCGGCGCCGCCCCGGCGGGGTTCGAGCTTCGCGCCCCCGAAGACCCGGTGGACCTAGACGACGCCGTCGACCGGATGGACCGCTCGGTCGACGACCGGCTCGGGATCGTCACGGATGTCGGCGAGCGCGAGTCGGTGCCGGCGCCGTACTACATCGCGCGGACGACCGACACCGCCGCGTTCGCGGACGCGCGGTGTGCGGAGTTCGCCGCCGGCGTCGCCGCCGACTGGGACGCCGCGTACGCGAAGGCGATCGGCGAAGCGCTGGAGCGGTACTGCGCCGGGACCTACCGCGCGTCGTCGTTCCGGTCGGCGCCGACGGCGGGCGTCGTCGACGCGGTCCCGGTCGACCGGTTCGTTCGCCCCGCCGACGCCGAGACGCCCGACCCCGACGACCACGTCCCGTGGATCCCGGGGATCGATCTGGCGACCCGCGAGTCGGCGTCGCTGCCGGCGGAGTTCGTCGTGTTCCCGCCGCCCGAGGAGCAGTTCGCCCCGGCGATCACGACGGGGCTCGGACTCGGGAACTCGACGGCCGAGGCGGTGTTGTCGGGGCTGTACGAGACCGTCGAGCGCGACGCGTCGATGCTGTCGTGGTACTCGACGTTCGATCCGATGGGCCTCGCCGTCGACGACGAGGGGTTCGAGACGCTGCGCAAGCGGGCGCGCGCCGAGGACCTCTCCGTGACGGCGCTGCTGCTCACGCAGGACGTGGACGTGCCCGTCGTCGGCGTGGCGGTCCACCGCGACGCCGAGACCGGCGAGTGGCCGCGGTTCGCGATGGGCTCGGCGGCGGATCTCGACGCGTCGGCCGCTGCCCGGGGGGCGCTCGCGGAGGCGCTGCAGAACTGGATGGAACTGCGCGCGATGGGCCCCGAGCAGGCGAGCCACGAGGAGGGCGCCATCGGCTCGTACGCCGACTTCCCCGAGCGCGTTCGGGAGTTCGTCTCGCCCGACGTGACGCTCCCCGCGGCCGACGTGACCGACGGCGACGCGGCGGCACTCGACGGCGTCGCCGAGGTCGAGGCCGTCGTCGACCGCCTCGCCGACGCCGACCTCGACGCGTACGCCGCGCGCCTCACCACGCGCGACGTGGCCGAACTCGGCTTCGAGGGCGTGCGCGTGCTCGTGCCCGAGGCGCAGCCGCTGTTCACCGGCGACCCGTTCTTCGGCGACCGCTTGGAGACCGTCTCGGCGTCGATGGGGTTCGAGCCGGAGCCGGGGAAGGCGTACCACCCGTTCCCGTAGCAAGGCTGGCGCGGTCGCGCCGATCGATCGAACCCGGAGCGTTCTTGGCCGCCACCCCACACCGTTCACCCACTCGAATGCCCCGGTTCGTCCACTACTCCGACATCGAGAACGTCTACGACGACCCCGAACGCGCGGGGCGCCTCGCGGGTCT
>Ga0207720_100335_pt1 | contig 36457 bp, 39 predicted proteins | sample A23P2SouthBayCA_2_FD_187751 | JGI IMG/M metagenome (GOLD analysis project Ga0207720, IMG submission 187751) | Aerobic enrichment media microbial communities from Eden Landing Ponds, California, USA - A23 E3 (2) (SPAdes) | ecosystem: Environmental > Aquatic > Marine > Unclassified | place...
GTCGCCGGCGCTGCGCGCCGGCTGCCAGAGGGACCTTCGGTCCCTCGCTGGAGTCAGTCGCCGGAGCAACGCGGAGGCGACTGACGAGGCTGGGGAGGCGTGAGGTGCGGTGTTGTGCGGTGCGGGGCGGGACTCAAAGGGGCAGTCGCGAGGAGGCGTTCACCGTCGATCCCAGTGTCAACGGTTTATAAACAAACGGCTGGAGATCCGACGATGATCGCGACTTATAGCGAGAACGCCAGCGAGTCGCCGACGCCGACGCCGCGTCGGTCGGTCCACTCGTAGGGGACTTCGAGCACGAACTGGCCCGATCCGGGATACTCCTGCTCGCTCCCGTCCTCGTTCGGCCCCGGTTCCGGCGCGTTGTGGATCCGGGTGATCGTCTTCTCGGCGTCGACGTAGACGATGTCGATACCGAAGCTCATGTCCGGCATGATGAACGTTAACCGGTCTCGCGGATCCGGGAACACGAACAGCATTCCGGCGTTGGCGGGGAGCGAGGGGGCGTCGCTGAGGCCGAGCCGCCGCTTGTCGCCGGTGTCCGCGATCGCGGCCCGCACCGCACCCAATTCGTCGTCCTCGGGGCTCCGAACCGTGACCGTGGTCGCGTCGTAGTCGGCGTAGGGTCCGGAAGGCCAGTCGGTCGGGAGGTCGTCGGTGTTCGCGTCGGGGTTCGTGTCCGTGTCCGTTCCCCCGTCGGCGCTGCCGCCGCCGGTCTCGTCGTCCCCGCCGGCGGCCTCGCCGCTCTCGCTCCCCTCGCCCGCCATGGGGGCGGTCTCGCTGCAGCCCGCGATCCCGCCGATCGACCCGGCACCTATCGCCGCGAGAACGTCCCGTCGTCGCATTGGCGGGGGTACGGGACGCGTCCGTATATGCCCCGCGAACGGGCGCACGCCCTCGGAAGGACGCGTTTTTATCCGCGCCGCGCGTGGCTTCCGACATGGCGAAAGTGAGCGTCGGCCTCCGCGGATGGCGGTTCGACGAGGAGGAGATATTCACCGACGACGAGGAGCTGAAGCCCCTCGACGAGATCCCCGAGGACCCGCGAGAACGCCTCTTCAGGCTCGTCAGCCTCGTCGAGGAGCCCTGCGACGTCTGTTACCTCGAACACGGCGAAGACGAGATCCACCGCTGTAACCAGGCCGAGATCGTCTACGGCGAGCCGAAGGGTGAGGTGCTGCTCTGTCCCGAACACGAACCGGACCTGCTCTACTGGTTCCGCGAGGAGGGGGGCAGCGAGCACGCCGGCTCCCGCGAGTTCGGCGACCGGTTCCACGAGTGGGTCGCCGCGGGCAACGAGGCTCCCGAGGGGTACGGCTCCGTCGAGCACGTCGACGAGGACCCCGACGGCCTCCCGGACCTGCCTGACCAGCAGGACATCCAGGAGCGCGTCGAGCAGGACTTCGACGGCGAGCGGATCGACATCCTCGAACTCGCCGGCGAGAGCGGTAGCGGGGACGAGGACGCCGAGGACGAGCTGAGCGAGGACGACCTCGACGACGTCGACCTCTCGACCGACTACCCATCGGACCGATGAGCGGCGGGAACGAGGACGCCGCTGACGACGCCGGGAGCGCCGAGCGCGACGAGTGCAGTCGACCGACCCGCCGCAAGCCGGTCGTGGTCGTCGTCGAGCCCGAGACTCCCGGCAACGTCGGTACCATCGCCCGAGCGATGAAGAACTTCGGACTCACCGACCTCAAGCTGGTCGATCCGCCGGAGCTGAAGGAGGACGGCGAGGCGTACGGCTTCGCCGGCCACGCCCGCGAGGACGTGCTCCCGAACGCCGACCGGGTGACCTTCGACGAGGTCGTCGCGAACTACCACACGGTCGGTACCACGGCGATCACGGGCGAGGACGACCAGAGCCACGAGCGGTACCCGTTCAAGACGCCCGTCGAGCTACGGGAGTCGCTGACGACGGTCGACGCGCCGACCGCCATCGTCTTCGGCCGCGAGGGACGCGGGCTCAACAACGAGGAGCTCTCGCGGCTCGACGAGGTGTGCTCGATCCCGGCCGACGACGACTACCCCGTGTTGAACCTGGGGCAGGCCGCGACGATCATCCTGTACGAGCTCCGCGATCTGACCGTCGGCGAGACGCAGCTCCCCGACACCGCGGTCACTCGCGCCCCCGAGGGCGACGTGGAGCGCTTCCACGAGTTCTTCGGCGACTTCCTCGAAGCCACCGGCCAGCGCGAGCACGTCCGCGAGAAGAACGCGCTGCTGATGCGTCGGCTGCTCGGCCGCGCGCACCCGACCGAGCGCGAGATCCACTCGCTGCTCGGCACGTTCCGAAAGGCGAACACGAAACTGGAGCACGCCGACCACCTCGCGGCGAAGTACGACGAGCCGGTCTACCCGAGTGAGTGACCGTGGACGGAGACCTCGTCGACGCTGACCTCCGGGCCGGCGTGCGAGACGTGTCGCCGCTCCTGCTCGGGATCGCCCCGTTCGGACTCGTCGCCGGTATCGCCGCGGTCAACGCCGGGCTCGGACTCGCCGAGGCGGTCGGGATGTCGGTGATCGTGTTCGCGGGGGCCTCCCAGCTCGCCGCGATCGAGCTGATCGGGGAGAACGCGCCGCTCGCGGTCGTGATCGGCACCGCGGTCGTGATCAACCTCAGAGTGGTGATGTACTCGGCCTCCATCGCGCCGCACTTCGCGGACTACGGCCGGAAACTCCGGGCGGGGCTCGCGTACCTGCTCACCGATCAGGCGTACGCGATCTCGGTCGCGGAGTTCGAGGAGAATCCGGGACGGAGCCGGTGGCGCTACTACCTCGGCGCGGGGGGGGCGCTGTGGGTCGTCTGGCAGATCGGGACGGTGGCCGGCGTCGTGGTCGGCGCCGGCGTCCCCGACGCGTGGGGGCTAACGTTCGCGGTCCCGCTGGTGTTCCTCGCGCTCCTCGTCCCCGCGATGAAGGACCGACCGACCACCGCCGCGGCCGTCGCCGCCGGAGCCGTCACGGTCGTCGCCGGTGGCCTCCCGCTGAACCTCGGGCTGCTCACCGGGGCCGTCTCCGGCATCGCCGTCGGTCTGCTGACCGAGGTGGTCGGCGCGTGACGGGCGGCACTCCGTTCCTCGACGGTTCGATCGAGGTCTGGCTCGCCATCGTCGTCATCGGGGTCGCGACGTACGGATTCCGGCTCTCCTTCATCCACCTGTTCGGCCGGATCGACGAGGTGCCCGCCAGGATCAGGCGCCCGCTCCGGTACGTCCCGCCGGCGGTGCTCGCGGCGCTCGTGCTCCCAAATCTGGTGACGGTCCGTCCCTCTGTCGTCGCGACGCTCGCCGACGAGCGGTTGATCGCGGGCGCCGTCGCCGGCGTGATCGCGTGGCGCACGGAGGACGTGACGGCGACCATCGCGGGCGGGATGGTCACGCTGTGGCTGTTCCGGTTCGTCGTGTTCGCCTGATCGCGGGGCCGACCCTCCTCTCGCTCCATCACGTGACTCGCTCGGGCACGCGACTCACCCCGCTCGGTCACGCGATCCGGTCCGCGTACCGGCGAGCGAGCAGGAACGCGGCGACCGCACAGACCGCGGCGAACGGGACCGCCGTGCTCACACTCACCAAACCGCGAGCCGGCGGCACCGCGTACGAGACCGCGGCGGCGACGAGCAGGGCGTAGCCGAACGCGGCGGTCCCGAGGAGGGGCGGGCGAGCCCGCGGCGATCGCCGGAGACGCGCCCAGGTCGCGATCCCCGCTGCGGCGCCGACGACGAGCCCGATCGGGAGTCCGATAACCGCGGAGAAGGCGATCTGCGCCGCGAGAAGTTCGGTGAGAAGCGCGGCGACGGCGAGGAACGTCGTGAGTGCGACGCCGAGCGCCGCGACGGGGCGGATGTTCATGGGCGCCCCCTCGCCGGCAGCCTATTTAAAAACGGAGGCGGCCTCTCACGCGACGAACTTCAGCAGGTCGTCGCGCTTGTGCTCGTGGAAGCGCGTCCGGAGACACTCCTCTAACGCCTCGATGTCGCCGCGCTTCGCACAGATGGGCGCGACCCGGTCGGACCACTGCTGCCACGGCGGGTACAGGCCGAGGCGGTCGCAGATCGCGTCGAGTCGCTCGTCGAGGTCGTCGATCTTGTCGGTCTTGTTGACGGCGACGATGGGCTCGACGCCCACGTCTTCGAGGAAGCCGAACATCTCCACGTCGTGCGGGATGTTCCCGCGCTCGGCGTGACGGTCGATGATGTCGACGGCGGCCTTCCCGTCCATCACGACGACGCCCGCCAGGATCGAGTCGGCGTTGTCCTCCAGGTAGTGGACGATGTTCGTCTTGATCGCCTCGCGGTGCTCCTCCTCGACGCCGGACATGAACCCGAACCCGGGCAGGTCCGTGAACATGAAGCTCTCGCTGACCCAGTCGAAGTGGTTCGGCTGGCGGGTGACCCCCGGCTTGCCGCCGGTCGAGAAGTCGTGGCCCGTCAGCTCGCGCATCAGCGTGGACTTGCCGACGTTCGAGCGCCCTACGAGGACGACCTCGGCGTCGCGGTCCGGCCGGTCTTCGAACATACCCGTACGTGGGCGATTGAACGGTTTAAAAGGCGCGTCGCGAACCGCGGTGTCAGTGCCGCTCAGTACGCCGGGTCGTCGCCGCCGACACCGCCCGCCTGGCCGCCGGTCGAGCCGACCTCGATCCGGTCGTTCACGGTCGCGAACGCCGAGCCGAACATCCGGAAGACGGCGACCTGCCCGTAGAACTGGACGAACGGGAGGAGCAGGATGCCGACGACGGTGACGAGTAACACCGCGGTGACGATCCACGTGATCACCGCCACGACGATCGGCATGAGCACCGCGACGAGGTACTCGGTACTGAGAAGCGTCGGCTTCAACAGGTCCGGATCGAACGCGGCGCCGATCTCGCCGCGGGCCGCGTACGCCGACAGGGCGGCGGGAACGGCGTAGTAGATGAGGAATAACACGGGGATAAAGGCCAGCGCCAGCAGCACGCCGACCACGCCGATGAGCGCGCCGGCGTCGCCGCCGATCGCGCCGCCCGTCCCGCTCACGACCGCGACGACGACCCCGTACACGACCACCGGGATGACCGTGTACGCGATCGTGATGATCGTCCCCATCACGCCTTTCATCAGGAGATCGCCCCACTCGTTGAACTCCGGCGGCACCTCCTCGCCGCCGATCGTCCGTTCGAGCACGCGGACGAGGTACCCGACGATGATGAACGCCGGGAGGAGGAGTACCGAGAGGAACCCCAATACGCCCCCGATGATGATCCGGCCGACCCAGTCGCCGCGTATCGGATACGACAGTCCGTCTTCGAGCATTGACGGATCCATACGGATCGGATATATAAACACACCGATAGATCACACCGATCGCGAGACGAAGCGGGGATTCGACGACCGGTATCGTCTCGTTCGCGGGGACCGACTCGGAGTCAGGAAGTACTTGTCGCCGGATACCCTCGACACCGTATGGACAAACAGGCCGTCCGCGAGGCCGTCTGGGACGCCTTCGAGGCGGGCGACCAGGCCCGGTTCCCGTTTCCGCCGCACGATCGGATCCCGAACTTCGCGGGCGCCGACGACGCGTGCGACCGGCTGACCGACACCGACGCGTGGGCGGCGGCGTCGACGCTGAAGTGTAACCCCGACGCGCCGCAACTCCCCGTGCGACGCGCCGCGCTCCGGGCCGGGAAGACCGTGTACGTCGCTCAGCCGCGGCTCCGCGACGCCGATCCGTTCCTCAGACTCGATCCCGACGACCTCCGCGACGGCGAGGCCGACGGGGACGCGGACGATCCCGACACTCCGACCGTCGACGACGCGACGACCGTTTCGGGCATCTCGACGCACGGAACCTCGGTCGCGCCGGAGGACGTTCCCCACGTCGACCTCGTCGTCGCCGGGTCGGTTGGCGTCACGACCGACGGCGCTCGGATCGGGAAGGGCGAGGGGTACAGCGACCTGGAGTGGGGCGTGCTCAGCGAACTCGGTGCGGTTGATAACGCGACCGCCGTGGCGACCACGGTCCACGAGCTGTCGGTCCTCGACGGTCCCGAGTCGCCGATCGCAGACGCCGCGGAGCTTCCGGCGCCCGACGCGCACGACGTGCCGCTCGATCTGGTCGTGACTCCCGATCGGACGATTCGGACCGAGACGCCCCACGCGCGTCCCGAGGGGATCGACTGGGACGCGCTCGATGAGGAGAAACTCGACGCGATTCCGGTGTTGGCCGAGCGCGCTCCGAGGAGGGAGTGAGCGGAGGAGGGAGTGAGCGGAGGAGGGAGTGAGTGGAGGCGGCGGCGCGGAGACGCGCCCGGCTGGCTGATCCGCTCGTTCAGTCCGCTCGCGGCGTCGGCGCTGACCGCTCCGTCCGGTGATCGGCGACGTGACCGCACTGCGGACAAACGATTGTGCGATCGTCGCCGTCGCTGACGACGAGCCACCCCTCGGAGACGGGGTTCTCGAAGCTACACTCCGCACAGAACAGGACCGACTTCCCGCGGGAGGACCGGGGACCGCTGGCGTCTGCGTTCATGGTTCACCTCAGTATCCGGAGCTATAAGGGTCTTTTTCGACCTGATCGTTCGGTATGATCCGCACTCACACAGATATTCGAATTAAAAACCAGGACAAAACAGATCGATCGTTTCAGAACACCGAACATCACTGATCGCTATCGGTCACGATCGCGGGTGTTTTAGCCGGACCTACCGCGCGAGGGGCATGTTGTAGCTCGTCTCCGCGTCCATCACCAGTTCCCACGTCGCCTCGCACTCGCAGGACACCTGATCGAAGACGCTCGGGTCCTGCCGCTTGTCGAAGTCCTTGATCGCGGTCTGGACGCGGTCGTCGCACTCGCCGCAGTTGTGCGCGCCGCGGTCGGAGCCGTGCCCGACCGGGTCGGAGACGACGATGGCGTCGACGTCGGCGGTCACTTCGAGGACGTGCGCGACCGACCAGAGCCACGGCGGGCGGTACCCCCCCTCGAAGAATAGCTCGTCGACCATCGTGTAGCGCTGGACGTTCGTCGGGTTCATCGAGACGGTGTGACAGCCGTCGACGTCGGCACAGCGCCGGATCGAGTCGATCATGTCGGCGGCGGCCTCCGGCTCCGCGAGGAAGGGGGGCTTCATGAGGAGGTACGCCTTGATCCCCACGTCGGCGTCGAACTCGTCGTCCGCGGCGGCCGCCTCCGCACAGGCGTCCTCGAAGTCGGCGAAATCGAAGTACTTGTTCACGCAGTCGTGGCGGACCCGGTCGGTCGCGGTCTCCAGCCCGACCGCCACGTCGGTCGCGATGCCGTGGTCCGCGAAGTCGCCGATCTTCTCCCGGCTCACGAAGTCCGGCAGCGACTCGACGACGATGCGGTCCCGGTCCGCGAACGTCTCGGCGATGGCCCGCCGGGTCTCCGCGGGGACCTCGCGCTCGTCGAGGAACGAGCCGGAGGTGTAGATCTTGATCAGTTCGGCGGGGGCGTCCGCCTCCTCGCGCTCGTGGTCGAGGCAGACCTCGATCTGGTTCATCAGCGCCTCGTGGCTCACGCTGCCGCCCTCGACCGACTCCGCGACGTAGCCGCACATCGTGCAGCCGCCGGCGCGGGCCCACCGACAGCCGCCGGTGTTCAAGATGATCGTGAGGGAGTTCACGACCCCGTCGGGCGTGTTGTCCTCGTCGATCCACACGCGGGTGGGCTCCGTCGGGTCGTACGTCTCCGAGCGCTCGGCGCGGATGTCGCGCATCACGGCGTTGTGCGCGTCCATCCCGCGCCCCTGCTCGTACGCGTCGGGGCTCGGCTTGCTCATTACCGGACGGAGCGGCCGAGCGCGTAAAGCCGTGTCGTCGTGGGGCCTCGATCGCCGTGAGTGAGGACCTGCCGTGAACTCGGTGAGAGTGCCCACTGGGGCGTGTACAAAAACACAATATCACATTTCTCTCGCCATCAATAGTACGTTCGACATAGTTTACTCGATAATACATTACGATCGTTAGCATTACTCAACACTTTTGTGGGTTGTCCTCACACACCAAAGCGAGCGATGTCGACAGAGCAGTCAACCGCGACGGAAGGTACCGATGAGGCGATCGACGACGGGCTCGTCGCAAACGCGCAGGGTGCGGTCGGAGTCGTGCACGCGACCTCTGAGTCGGTCGACCGACGACTGTCGGCAATCGGTGAGGCGGCAGGAGCGCAGGTCGACGACATGGAGACGGTCGCCTCGGACGTCACGGACCTGAGCGCCACGATTCAGGAGGTCGCCGCGAGTGCCGACGAAGTGAGTCGGACGACCGATCGGGCCGCAGACGCGGCCGCAGACGGGCGAGCCGCGACCGAAGAAGCAGCCGCCGCGATGGCCGACGCCTCTGCGGCGACGGCCGATGTCGCCGAACAGGTCGAGACGCTCGAAGCGCACGTCGCACGGATCGACGAGATCGTTGACGTCATCGATAGGATTGCCGACGAGACGAATCTGCTCGCGCTCAACGCGAGCATCGAGGCCGCGCGGGCCGGCGACGACGGATCCGGGTTCGGCGTGGTCGCCGACGAGATCAAGGGTCTCGCGGCTGAGTCGCGGTCGCGAACCGAGGAGATCGAGACCGCCGTCGCGGAGATCCGGTCCGTCACGGACGCCGTATCCGACTCCCTCGACACCGCCGTTGATGCGGTCGATACCGGAGCCGCGGAAATACGGTCGGCGGAAGCCGAGATAGACTCCGTCGACGAGGCGGTTCAGTCGGCCGCAAGCGGCGTCGAAGAGGTGTCTGACGCCGTCTCGGAGGGTGCGGCAGCCAGCGAGCGGGTCGCAGACCTCACGCGGAACACGGCGGACGCCGCCAGAGATATCGAGCGATCGGTCGAAGAGATAGACAGCGAGCGCGCACAGACCACCGACCTGCTCGGAGAGATTGACGACGCGCTCGCAGCGGCGCGACGGGGACGAGACCGGCGGCTCGACCGAGCCGCGAGAGTGCCGACCGGGATCGATTCGTTCGACGGCGACGGCGGGTTGCCGGTGGGGTCGCGAAGCGTCGTCGCGGCCGATCCCGACGGCACGGCGCAAACCGTCGATAAGGCCGTGTCCGGGCTGTGTGCGGCTGCGATCGACGCCGGACGCGCCGTGTCCCTGTCGCCGACACGAACGCTCGATCGGACGACGCTGGATCAGGCGCTGCGACGCGATGCCGGCGTCACGCTGTCCGACGCGCTGGCGACCGACCGGCTGTTCGTCCTCGATCTGTTCGGTACGTGGGCGGACGAAGAGAACGTCATCGACGTGACGACGACCGGGCTCGGACGCGCGAACGACCGGGTTGACGCGGCGCGGGACCGACCTTGCGTCGTGATCGGCAACATCGCGGGCGAACTGGATCTGATGGGCGAGCAGGCGGTCCGCGAGAACACCTACGCGAACGACGGCGAAACGCTCGACGACTCGGATCTCGTCGTCAACGTGGTCGATGAGGAGGCCGTCCCAGCGCAACTACAGTCGTTCTACCGGGGTGCCGCCGACAGGGTCTGCCAGATCCCGTAGCCTCCCGCGCCGATTACCGCGCCGAGGGCGTTGACGCCGACATCGGTCCATGCGAACGACCGCCACGGAATCGCCGACTGTGCGAGTTCCACGCCGAATCCGGCCGCGAAAGAGACGCCGACCCCGATTGCGGAGACGGCGGCGATCCAAACCGTGGCCCCGGCGAGTTCACCGCCGACCTCGTCACGATCCGCCTCTCGGAGTCGCCGGCTCAGCAGTGACGCATCCGTCGCTCGAGCAGCAAGCGCACCCAGTACCGCGTAGCCCACGAGGTGGAACGGCGTGGTGAACCCCACCCATGCCGGTACGAGAGCGGCGCCAGGGCCGTCACCCGTAGCAGCGCTGCCCGTGAGGTCCGGAACCGCCACGACCGACGCGAAGAAGATAGCAGCCGCGACTCCGGCGACGATAATCCAAGGGCCCTGACCGCGCGTCCGCTGGTCGCGACCTGACATTGGTAGGTCGTGGTTCGGTTCGGATCGCGTTAAGTCCCGGTGTGGTTTACCCAACGCTCACGCCCTCGTTGTAATCGGGGGGCGTTCCCGCCTGAGTCGGGCTGAGCGGACCCGACGGCGGCTCGCGGCACGTAATGGGTTGTAGTTACGTTCACGGATCAACACCTAACCCGCTCCGGGCCGTATATAACGAAAGAGCATTACATGACTGGAATGGGCGGCTACAGAGACCGTGTGGCACAGGTCGACCTCGGCGGCGGCGAGGTCAACTACCGCGGGATCGACGACGAGGACGCGGAGAAGTACATCGGCGCGCGCGGGCTCGGCGTGAAGTACGTCTTCGACGCCGGCCCGGACGTCGACCCGCTGGGGCCGGACAACCGACTGGCGTTCATGACGGGTCCCCTCACGGGGACCCAGACCGTGATGAGCGGTCGGATCGCCCTGGTGACGAAGTCCCCGCTGACGGGGACGGTCACCGACTCGCACCACGGCGGCTGGTCCGGTGCACGGCTCAAGTGGGCCGGCCTCGACGGCATCCTGCTCGACGGCGCGAGCGACGAGCCGGTCTACCTGTTCGTCGAGGACGGGAACGTCGAGGTACGCGACGCCTCCCACCTCTGGGGCCAGGGCGTCCACGACACGATCGATCAGATCGGCGAGGAGGTCGACGGGAAGGTCGGCCGAAACATCTCCGTGATGGCGATCGGACAGGGCGGCGAGAACGAAGTTCGCTACGGCTGCGTCATCAACGAGGACGACCGCGCCTCGGGCCGGGGGGGAACGGGCGCCGTGATGGGCTCGAAGAACGTCAAGGCGGTCGTCGTGAAAAGCGGCACCGACATGCCCAAGCCCGCCGACCCGGAGACGTTCCAGGAGGGCTACCAGCAGGCGATGGAGGTCATCCGCGAGTCCGACGTGACCGCGCCCAACGAGGGCGGACTCTCGATGTACGGCACCAACGTCCTGATGAACGCGACCGAGGAGATGGACGGCCTCCCGACGAAGAACGCGAAGTACACCTCGACCGAGGCGTACCACGACGCCGAGGGCACCGACATCGAGGCGGAGCGCGTCTCCGGCGAGAACGTCCGCGAGAACATCCTCGTCGACGAGCCGACCTGTCACTCCTGTCCGGTCGCGTGTAAGAAGGAGGTCGACGTCGACGTCACGCACAAGGGCCAGGAGATGAACGTCCGCACGGAGTCGTACGAGTACGAGTCTGCGTGGGCGCTCGGCCCGAACTCGGGCCACTCCGACCGCGACGAGATCGCGCTGATGCTCCAGCGCTGTAACGACCTCGGCATCGACACCATCGAGGCCGGCAACATGATGGCGATGGCGATGGAGATGAGCGAGGAGGGCAAACTCGACGACGTCGGCCACCTCGACTGGGGCGACTCCGAGACGATGATCGACCTCCTTGACGAGATCGGTCACCGCTCCTCGGACCTCGGCGACCTCCTCGCGGAGGGCCCCGAGCGCGTCGCCGACGCGAAGGACGCCCACGGCAACAAGCTCTCGGTCAAGGGCCAGACGATGGCTGCCTACGACCCGCGCTGCATGAAGGGGATGGGGATCGCGTACGCGACCTCCAACCGCGGCGCCTGCCACCTGCGCGGCTACACGCCGGCCGCCGAGATCCTGGGCATTCCGGAGAAGGTCGATCCGTACGAGTGGGAGGGGAAGGGCGAACTCACCGCCACCTTCCAGGACTTACACGCCGTCTCCGACTCGTTCGACATCTGCAAGTTCAGCGCGTTCGCGGAGGGGATCGAGGAGTACGTGCTCCAGTACAACGGCATGACCGGTCGCGACGTCAGCGAGGACGAGCTGTTCGAGGCCGGCGAGCGCGTGTACAACCTCGAGCGCTACTACAACAACCTCGTCGGCTTCGACGGTGCCGACGACACGCTGCCGAACCGCTTCGTCAAGGGGCACCCGGACGCCATCCCCGGCACGGGCGCCAGCGAGGGCGAACTCTGCGAGCTCGACGAGATGAAGGCCGAGTACTACGAGACCCGCGACTGGGTCGACGGCGTCGTCCCCGACGAGAAGCTCGAGGCGCTCGGGATCGACATCGGGCCCGGCACCGGCGTCTCCGCCGGCGACTCCGCGGCGCCCGCCGACGACTGAGGACGGTCGGCGTCGCCGTCGCCGCCGCTGTTGCCGTCGCTGTCGCGGCGCGGGGGTTCGGTCCGCCGCTCCGTTCCGCGTTTATTTTTAAGTACTCTGCGCCGGTAGCGCCGCGCATGGCGCACGACCCGCTCTCTCCCTCCGACGCCCTCCGCACCCGGACCGGCGCGGTGCTCGCCGTCGTCTCGCTCCTCGTGATCGTCTACTCGCTCGTGATTGTCGGACAGGTTCTCTTCGGCCTCATCGTCGGCGTCGCACTCCCGATCAGTCTGTACCTCTCCTACCGGTTGTTCGCCGCGCTCGACGCGATCGCCGACGGCGTTCAGCGGATCGCCGATGCCCGCGAGCAGGGAGGGACCGAAGGTTCCTCCGGCAGCCGGCGGCGAAGCCGCCAGCGCGAGGCCCACGAGGCGTCTCGGTCCGGTTCCGCGGCCGAGCGTGACGCCCCAGCGTCGCAGTCATCGGTGACGAGAGAATCTGTAAGTGAATCCGAGTGACTGCGACGATCGAATATAAATGAACGCGGCGGTGGCGCGCCCGAGTTCCGGGCGAAAATCCATTTAAAAGCGAGAGTGCCCTTAAAAGCGGGATTCCGACAGATCCGACGGCGCCTACCGCTCGCCGCGCACGGCGACGGTCTCCTGTTCGAACCCGCTTTCGTCCCCGCACCAGCGCCACGAGCCGACGAACGGGGAGCCGTCGAGCGCACAGATGACGTACGAGTAGCCGGGCCACGTCGCCCGCGCGGCGTCCGTCTCGCTCGGGCGCGTCGGCCCGGTCGGGTGCGAGTGGTAGAACCCGACCGCGTCGAACCCGTCGTCCTCGGCCCGCTCGATGAGTTCGAGCAGTTCCTCGGGAGCGATCGCGTACCGAGTTCGAGGATTGTCGGCGACGTTCTCCGCCCGGTACGTCTCGGTGACGACGCTTGCCTCACCGTCGTCACCGCGGGTGCCGGCGAGGACGCCGCAGACCTCCGCGTCGCCGCCGGCGGACGCGTGGGACACGACGTCGTCGTAGGCCGCCCGACTGAACTCGATCATTGTCGGGAACAGGCGATTCCGCCTCATAAGTCCGTCTCGTCCGTAAGCGACTGCGACGGCGTCGTCGACGACCCCACAGGAAAACGGGCGCGCGAAGAAGGCGGGCGCGCTGATGGACGTCGTCTGGGAGAAGGGTGAGGAACACGGACAGCGGTGGCCGGTCGGTCCGGTCTCCGGTTCTCGTTACAGCCCTTCGGCGCGCCGGAGTTCCGCCCGGACCTCCCCGGGCGTGGCGTACGGCCCGCCCTGCACGCGGTGGTCCGGGAAGAAGATCGGAATCGGGTTCTCGCGGAGCGCGTCGGTCACCAGTTCCAGGTCCTCCGGGTCGTCGGCGTCGAGCGCCGCCAGCCGCGTCAGGCGACTGACCGAGGCCTCCTCGCCGTACGGAATCGTCCCGAGCGCTTCGAGGACCGCCCGTCGGTCGGTCGGGACCGTGAGCCCGGTGGCGACGTCGTCGAACGCGTCGCGCTCGCCCCCGAGGTACGCCTCGATCCGATCGAGCAGGTCGTGGTCCGTGTCGGCGTCCGCCGGCGCCGTCGCCGGGAACGACACCGAGATGACGCGCCCCCCGGCGAAGCCGACCTCGACCGCCCGTCCGATCTCGTCGAACTCGCGGGCGAAGACGCCCGAAGTTCCCGTCGTGTCCATACTCCCGATCCGTGACCGCGACGGTTAAATCGACGGGAGGAGCGCGGGTCGGGGACGCGATCGGGAAGCCGTGAAACGTGACGAGGCATGTGATTCACCGCGCGGAGACGCCCGCGCCCGCAAGCCTTATGTACAGATACGTGCATTAGTGTACACTAATGGAGGATCAATCCGAGCTGGCTCCGGCGGTCAGATCGATCCTGTCGGCGGCCCGCGACCGGGCGGCCGAGGGCCGACCCGGCGAGGTCGCCGTCGAGCCGCGCGACCTGCGGGCGGCGTTCGACCGCGCCGAGGCGGACGGGGGCGTCCCGCTGATCGCCGAGGTGAAGCCCACGAGTCCGACGACGGAGGGCACCCGCGAGGACGACCCGGTCGCGCTCGCGGAGGGGATGGTCGCCGGCGGCGCGGCGGCGCTGAGCGTGCTCACCGAACCGGAGCACTTCGGCGGGAGCACCGAGACGCTCGAACGCGTTCGCGAGGCGGTCGACGTGCCGGTCCTCCGCAAGGACTTCGTCGTCGCGGAGTCACAGCTCGACGCCGTCGAGAGCGACGTGGTCCTGCTGATCGCCCGGTTCGTCGGCGACGACCTCCCCGACCTGCTCGCCGCCGCGCGCGACCGCGGCTTCCAGGTCCTCGTCGAGGTCCACGACCGCGAGGAGCTCGACCGCGCGCTCGACGCGGGCGCGACGGTCGTCGGCGTGAACAACCGCGACCTCGCCGAGTTGGTCGTCGACCTCGGAACCTTCGAGTCGGTGGCGCCCGGGGTTCCCGACGACGTGACGCTGATCGCCGAAAGCGGAATCGGCTCGCCCGCCGACGTTCGCCGGATGCGGGCGGCGGGCGCCGACGCGCTCCTCGTCGGGAGCGCGATCATGGACGGCGACGTGGCGGCGAACACGCGCGATCTGGTGCGAGCGGAGGCCGACGCCGGCGTTGATGACGGCGACGGCGAGCGCGACGCGACCGGTACGGGCGGCGACGGAGACGGCGTGAACGACGAGAGCGACACCCGAGACACCACGGAGACACCCACATGAGCGAGACGGAACCCACGACGAGCGAGGCGACGAGTACGAGAGACGGAGCCGACGCGGCGACGCCGTCGCGACGTCCCGGCCGCGAGCGCGGGCGCGACGACGGGAAGTTCGGCCGCTACGGCGGCCAGTACGTCCCCGAGGCGCTGATGCCAGCCATCGAGGAGCTGACCGACGCCTACGAGCGCTACGTCCTCGGCAACGAGGACGGGTTCATGGACGAGTTCCGCGAGCGGCTCGCAGACTTCGGCGGGCGACCGACGCCGCTCCAGCGCGCCGACCGGCTCTCGGAGCGCTACGACCGCGAGGTGTTCCTCAAGCGCGAGGACCTCCTCCACGGCGGCGCCCACAAGCTGAACAACGCGCTCGGGCAGGTCCTGCTGGCGAAGTACATGGGCAAGGAACGGATCATCGCGGAGACGGGCGCCGGCCAGCACGGCACCGCGACCGCGATGGCGGCGGCGCACCTCGATATGCCCTGCGAGATCTACATGGGCGAGCGCGACATCAACCGCCAGCGGCCCAACGTCTTCCGGATGAAGCTCAACGGCGCCGAGGTGAACCCCGTCACGACGGGCCGGGGAACGCTGAAGGAGGCCATCTCCGAGACGATGCGCGACTGGGCGACCACCGTCGAGAACACCCACTACGTCATCGGGTCGATCGTCGGCCCGCACCCGTTCCCGGTGATGGTCCGCGACTTCCAGGCGGTCATCTCGGAGGAGGCGCGCGAGCAATCGATCGAGAAGACCGGGGACCTCCCGACCGACGTGGTCGCCTGCGCGGGCGGCGGATCGAACACGATGGGCGCGTTCGCCGGCTTCGTCGACGACGAGGCGGTCGCCCTGCACGCGGTCGAGGCCGGCGGCTCGACGCTGGAGGTCGACGAGGAAGCGGGCGTCGCCCCGAACTCGGCGTCGCTGTACGCGGGCGACGAAGGCGTGCTCCACGGGGCGCGCACGAAGCTCCTGCAGGACTCCAACGGACAGATCATGGAGAGCCACTCGATCTCCTCCGGGCTCGACTACGCCGGCGTCGGCCCCGAGCTCGCGTACCTCGTCGACGAGGGACGGGTGAACCCGGTCGCCGTCGACGACGACGACGCCTTGGAGGGGTTCCACCGCCTCTCGCGCACCGAGGGGATCATCCCCGCCTTGGAGACGGCGCACGCGTTCGGCTTCTTGGAGGAACACCACGAGGACCTCGGCGAACGCGTCGTCGTGAACGTCTCCGGGCGCGGCGACAAGGACCTCGACGCCGCCATCGAGGAGACGGACAAGCGCGACATCGACGAGGCGCCCGACATGTCGATGTTCACGGGGGGGATCTGAATGGCAGAACCGGCCAACTCCGACGCCATCGCCGCCGCGTTCGCCGACGGCCCCGCCTACGTCCCGTACCTCGTCGTCGGCGACCCGGACTACGACTCGTCGAAGGCGTACGTCGAGGCGCTCGACCGGGGCGGCGCCGACGTGATCGAGCTTGGTCTCCCGTTCTCCGAACCGATCGCCGAGGGGTCGACGATACAGGAGGCGCTCGTCCGGTCGCTCGACGCGGGGATGACGCCCGACCGCTTCTTCGCGTTCGCGGAGGAGCTCGACGTCGACGCCGCGCTGGTCTGTATGACGTACTACAACCTCATTTATCAGTATGGACAGGATCCTGGTCCCAGACCCTTCGTCGAGCGCGCCGCCGCGGCCGGCATCCAGGGGCTCGTCGTCCCGGACCTGCCGGCCGAGGAGGCGGACCCGCTGCGCGAGGCCTGCGACGAGCACGGGCTTGACCTCGTTTTCATCGTCGCGCCGACGACGCGCGCGGACCGTCTCGACCGGCTCATGGAGCGCGTTTCGGGATACGTCTACGTCCAAGCGCGGCTCGGCACCACCGGCGCGCGCAGCGACGTGTCCGATCAGACCACACAGAGCCTCGATCGGCTCCGCGAGTACGACGTGCCGAAGGCGGTCGGCTTCGGCATCTCGACCGGCGAGCACGCCGAGCGCATCGTCGCCGGCGGCGCCGACGGGATCATCGTCGGGTCCGCCCTCGTCGACATCGTCGCCGAGGGCGTCGAGGACGACCTCTCGACCGCCGAGGTCGCAGAGCGGTTAGAGGCGCTCTCGCGCGAGCTGAAGGAGGGGGCCGAGCGGGGCTACGCCGCGCGCGTCGAGGCGCCGGAGTCGCGGTGACCGCGGCTTCGAGCCAATACGTCCCCGAACGAAACCCACTTACCTCCGATTGCCACACACTCACACAACGACCGACACCAACATGACAGCAGGACTCTCGGCACGACTCGAGCGCATCTCCACGAACGACCGGTATCTCATCGTCCCCATGGACCACGGGCTCACGATGGGCGCCGTCGACGGCCTCGTCGACATCGAATCGACGATCGACGGCGTGACCAGCGGCGGCGCGGACGCGGTGCTCACCCAGAAGGGGATCGCGCCGCGCGTCCACGAGCACAAGAACGACGCGGGCTACATCGTCCACGCCAACGGGTCGACGACGATCGGTCCCGACGAGAGCGACAAGCGCGTCACCGCCACCGCCGAGGACGCGGTACGCGCGGGCGCCGACGCCGTCTCCTTCCATATCAACGTCGGCTCCGACCACGAGCCGGACCAGCTTGAAGAGCTCTCGGAGCTGACCGCCGACGCCGACCGCCTCGGCCTCCCGGTGCTCGCGATGGCGTACGCGCGCGGCCCGGGCGTCGACGAGGCGGATCCCGAGGCGCTCGGGCACGCGGTGCGGCTCGCCGAGGAGGTCGGCGCCGACGTGGTGAAGACCGGCTACTCCGGCGACGGCCACTCGTTCAAGCGCGTCACGGAGTCGACCCGGCTCCCGGTCGTCATCGCCGGCGGGTCGAAGGGCACCGACCGCGACACCGTGGAGATGGTTCGCGGGGCGATGGACGGCAACGCGGCCGGCGTGTCGATGGGGCGATCGATCTTCCAGCACGAGGATCCCGAGGGGATCGTCCGCGCGGTGTCGGCGGTCGTCCACGACGGCGCGAGCGTCGACGAGGCGCTCGCCGCCGGCGGGTTCGTCGAGGCGTAGACAGCAAGCGGTTCCTGTTCGTTCCGCAGTTTTCAAGCCCGCCCGCCGTGAGGTTCCGACAATGACACGCACGGTCTGGGTGAAAGCCGACGGGGAAGTCGGCGACTGGGAAGCGCGCAAGCGACGGATCACGGCCGCCATCGAGGCCGGCGCGGACTGGGTGCTCGTCGACGAGGCCGACGTGGGGCGCGTCCGCGACCTGGGCGACATCTCGGTCGCCGCGTTCCGCTCGGAGGCGGACGTGATCGACGACGCCGAGAGCGACGCCGAGGCCGACGCCTACTTCGTCGGCAAGGGCGGCGAGGGCGACGGCACGATCGACATGCCCGACGACCTGTCGGGGTCCGCGGACCTCACGACGGTCCGCCGGCGCGACGACCGCGCGCAGGGCGTGTACGTCCGGGTACTCGGCACCGAGTACGAACGCTTCGCCGAGGAGGCCGCCACCGACGCCGACTTCACGGTCATCGTCGGCGAGGACTGGTCGATCATCCCGCTGGAGAACCTGATCGCGCGGGTCGGCGAGGAGACCCACCTCGTCGCCGGCGCGACCACCGCCGCCGAGGCGAAGACCGCCTTCGAGACGCTGGAGATCGGCTCGGACGGCGTCCTCCTCGACTCGGACTCCCCCGACGAGATCCGCGGCGCGGTCGAGGCCCGCGACGCCGCCGACCGCGAGACGCTCGATCTCAGGCACGCCGAGGTGACCGCGGTCGAGCGCACCGGCATGGCCGACCGGGTCTGTATCGACACCGGGTCGCTGATGGACGACGACGAGGGGATGTTGATCGGGTCGATGTCGCGCGGACTGTTCTTCGTCCACGCCGAGACCGCGGAGTCGCCGTACGTCGAGTCGCGCCCGTTCCGCGTGAACGCCGGCGCAGTCCACGCGTACGTCCGGAACGCCGAGGGCGGCACGAACTACCTCGCGGAGCTGACGAGCGGCGACGAGGTGCAGATCGTCGACACCGCCGGCCACACCCGAGAGGCGATCGTCGGGCGCGTGAAGATCGAGAAGCGGCCGATGTTCCGGATTCAGGCGGAAGTCGAGACGGACGAGGGGACCGATCGCGTGGAGACGCTGATCCAGAACGCCGAGACGGTGAAGATCGCGACCGCGGACGGCAAGAAGGCGGTCACCGATCTGGAGGCAGGCGACGAGGCGCTCGTCTACTACGAAGACGTGGCGCGCCACTTCGGCGAGGCGGTCGAGGAGAGCATCATCGAGAAGTAGCGAGACCGAACGGGAGACCCCGTAAGCGAGCGGTGCAGCCGCGAGCCCAGCGGCCGACTGCTCCAGTCTCTGTGCGAAGTTCAGCACGCAGATCCAGCGAGGAACTGGACGAGTCGCTCGCGAGGAACGACCGCTGTCGGGTCGCCCGTTTCGGTGATTGCGTCGATCACAACTACTATCAAATAACTGAACGATCGTCGTCACATGGCCGTCGGTCACGAGACCAGTCGCGTCACAGAAGGTAACGTCGTCGAGCGAATTCAGCATCTCGCGAACGCCGCGAACCCGGCGTTCGCGGTCGGAAGCTTTCTCGTCCCGTTGGTGTTCTTGGGCGCGAGCCTCCTGCTTTCGAGCACGGAACTGCTCTTCTACACGCACGTCGCGGCGGGCGCGGTGTGGTTCGGGTTCGCGCTGATCTTCCCGGCGCTCATCGGCCCGACGCTCGGCGGGCTGGACGAGGAGGCGTCCGTCGCGGTGAACACCGCACTCATTCCGAAGGCGGTCTTCTTCCTCGTGGGCTTCTCGCTGACGACGGTGCTCTCGGGGACCGTACTCTTGACGCCCGATCTCGGGCTCGGATACGGGTTCGCGAGCCGGTGGTCGTCGATCGCGCTCGGCGTCGGCTGGGGACTGTTCGCGTTCGGGCTCGCGGTCCCGCACCGACTGCAGCTCAGCGCGTACTACGAGACGCTCTCGTCGAACCCGGACGCCTCGCGGCTCGCATCGATCGAGAAGAAGAACCTCGTCGTCGGGCTGTTCGAGGCCGCCGTGATGCTCGGGCTGATCGTGTTGATGACCGGGTTCCGGCTCTGAGGCGGCGCTGACTGCCGGGCGGGTCGCAGCGCTTGCGATGCCCCGACGACCGCCGCGAACGCTTTCGGTCGCGGGTGACGGTTTTATGTGGTCGTCGCAAGTCGTTCGCGCCATGTCCCGGACTGAGAACATACCTCCCTTCCGCACCCGGTTCGGCGTTCCGCTGTTGGCCGGGATTCCCGGCATCGTCGCCCTCGTCGGCTACCTCTACCTCTCGACGCCGCCCGAGAGCGTCCCGGCCGGCCTGTCGCCTCCGGTCTTCGCCGTGCTCTCCGGCGTCAACCCCCTGCTGCTGCTCGTCGTCGCGTGTCTGCTCGGCGCGTACGCGGCCCCGAAGGTGGGGCTGCGGTCGCATCTCGTCGACCGAGCGGGAGGCGGCGAGGGGCTCCGACAGCGGCTCCGTCCCGAGGCCGGCCTCGCCGTCGGGATCGGCGTCCTCGGGGGCCTCGTCGTGGTGGCGCTCGACGTCGCCATGGCGCCGTTCGTCGCGCAAGACCTCCCGCAGTCCGCGGTCGGCGGGCGGGGGCGACCGCGGTCGACGTGGTCGCGTACGCGCCGGTGCGCTTCCTCTACGGCGGGGTCACGGAGGAGGCCCTGTTGCGGTTCGGGCTCATGTCCGTGCTCGCGCTCGTCGGGTGGGTGGTCACCGGTCGGCGGTCGGACGGCCCCGGCGCGGGCGTCATGTGGGTCGCCGTCGCGGTCTCTGCCGTGCTGTTCGGCGTCGGCCACCTCCCGGCGCTCGCGCAGTCGGTCGAGTTGACCGCGGCGCTCGTCGCCAGGACGGTGCTTTTGAACGCGGTCGCGGGCGTCGCCTTCGGCTGGCTCTACTGGCGGCGGAGCCTCGAGGCGGCGATGGTTGCACACGCGGCGTTCCACGTCCCGCTGGTTGCGCTGTCGCTCGCGCAGGTCGCGCTGGCGTGAAAATCGCGTCGCTCCGGGGTCAGATCCCGTACAGCTCGCCGTACTTCTCCTCGACGTAGTCGGTGAACGCGTCCGCCGAGAACGCCTCGCCGGTGGCGCGCTCGACGAGTTCGTTCGTCTCGTAGCGAGACCCGTGTCGGTAGACGTTCTCCGAGAGCCACTCGCGGAGGTCGTCGAACTCGCCCGCGGCGATCTTGCCGTCGAGGTCGTCGATCTCGCTTTCGGCGGCATCGAACAGCTGGGCGGCCATCACGGAGCCGAGCGAGTAAGTGGGGAAGTAGCCGAAGTTGCCGTGGCTCCAGTGGATGTCCTGTAGACAGCCCTCGGCGTCGTTTTCGGGGCGGATCCCGAGGTACTCCTCGTACTTGTCGTTCCAGACCTCGGGCACGTCCTCGACCGCGAGGTCGCCGCGGACCAGGTCGCGCTCGATCTCGAATCGGACGACGATGTGGAGGTGGTAGGTGAGTTCGTCGGCCTCGACCCGAATCAGGTTGTCCTCGTGGACCTGGTTGAACGCCTGGTACGCGTCCTCGACGGTCGCGTCCTCGGTCTCCGGGAAGTACTCCTGGAAGGTCGGGAGGAACAGCTCCCAGAACGCCCGGCTGCGGCCGACGTGGTTCTCCCAGAGCCGCGACTGCGACTCGTGGACCGAGAGGTCTCGGGACTCGCCGAGCGGGGTCCCGAAGTGTTCCCGGGGAAGCCCCAGGTTGTACTGCGCGTGGCCGAACTCGTGGATCGTCGAGCCGATCGCGCCGAGCGGGTCGGACTCGTCGAACCGGGTGGTCACCCGGCAGTCGAACTGGTTGCCCGCGGTGAACGGGTGCGAGGAGACGTCGAGCCGCCCGCGGTCGAAGTCGTAGCCGACCAGTTCGAGGGTTTCGCGTGCGAGCGCCTCCTGTTCGTCCTCGGGGAACGTCCCCTCGAAGGTGTCGACGGCGAGGTCGGCGTCGGACTCGCGGATCGCGTCGATCATGGGGACGAGCGTCTCGCGCAGCTCCGTCAGGATCGACTCCGCGCGCTCCATGGAGAGACACGGCTCGTACTCCTCGAAGAGGACCTCGTAGGGGTCCCGGTCGGGATCGATGTGCTCGGCGTACTCGCGTTTCAGTTCGACGTGTTTCTCCAAGTAGGGGGCGAACTCGTCGAAGTCGTCCTCGGCCTTCGCCTCCTCCCACGCCTGGAGCGCCTCCGTGCCGGTCTCGGATATCTCCTCGACGAGTTCGACGGGGACGGCGTCGGCGCGCTCGTACTCGCGGCGGACCTCGCGGACGACCGCCGCCTGCTCGTCGGTCAGGTCGGCGTCAGCGAGCGCGTCGAGCAACTCGCCCGTCTCCTCGTCGGTGACCATGTCGTGGCGGATCGACGAGAGCGTCGAGAGCTGCTTCGACCTGGCGGGGGTGCCGCCCTCGGGCATCATCACCTGCTGGTCCCACCCGAGCACGCCGGCGGCGCTCCCGACCGCGTTCCAGCGTCGAACGCGGTCCAGGAGGGCGTCGTACGCGTCGGGAGCGTCCCCTTCGTCGTCAGCGTCGGCTGCGTCGGCTCCGTCGCCGGTCGCGGCGTCCGTTTCCATACCCCGCAGATCGGCCGCGTCGGTTAAGAAGGGACCGGACGCGGAGGCCGGCCCTCCCGCCACGTAGCGGCGTCGAGCCCGTCCGGAACGCGACCTATTTCCCCCCGGCCGACGAATCGACGTCGACGAATGCCCGAAGCCGACGAGTTCATCGACCTGCGATCCGACACCGTCACGACGCCCTCCGAGGCGATGCGGGAGGCCGCCCGCGACGCCGACGTCGGCGACGACGTGTATCGCGACGACCCCACCGTCAGCGAGTTGGAGCGCCGCGCCGCCGACGCGGTCGGGACCGAGGCCGCGCTGTACGTCCCCTCCGGAACGATGGCCAACCAGGTCGCCGTCCACGTCCACACCGACCCCGGACAGGAGCTGCTCTTGGAGCGCGAGTCCCACGTCTACCGGTGGGAACTCGCGGGCGCCGCGACGCTCTCGGGCACCCAGACCCGGACGATCGACGCGGGCGAGCGCTGCGTCCCGACGCCCGAGGCGGTCCGCGAGGGGCTCGTCGAGGAGGACCTCCACCGTCCCGGCACCGGGCTCCTCTCGCTGGAGAACACCCACAACTACCGCGGCGGCACGGCGGTTCCCGTCGAGCAGATCGCGTCGGCCGCCGCGGTCGCCCGCGACGCCGACGTGCCGGTCCACCTCGACGGCGCGCGCGTGTTCAACGCCGCGGTCGCGCTCGGCGTCGACGCCAGCGAAATCGTCGCGCCCGTCGACACCGTCACGTTCTGTCTCTCCAAGGGGCTCGGCGCGCCGGTCGGCTCCATCGTCGCCGGCGACGAGGCGTTCGTCGAGGCGGCTCGCCGCGTCCGGAAGCTGTTCGGCGGCGGGATGCGACAGGCCGGAATGATCGCCGCACCGGGCCTCTTGGCCTTGGAGAACGTCGACCGGCTCGCCGACGACCACGCCAACGCCGAGCGGCTCGCCGCCGGCCTCGACGCGCTCGGGGGCGTCACCGCGCCCGAACCGGACACCAACATCGTCGTCGCACACACCGCGGACGCCGGCGTCCCGGCGGCCGACCTCGTGACGGCCTGCGAGGACGCCGGCGTCGGCTGCGTGGAGTTCGACGAGTACACGACCCGGTTCACGACTCACCTCGACGTCGACGCCGACGATATCGACGCCGCGATCGATCGGATCGGTGACGTGGTCGCGGAACTGGCGTAGGACGGTTTATACGCGTCTCCGCGGTCGTTTATAAATAAGACCGGAGATCCGAACGACGAGCCGACGGCTCAGCGTTGTAGGGCGACCGCCGCTACGGTGCGGACGTTGAAAGGTGACCGCCTCGCGCGAACGCGAGACGACCAGTTGTGTCGCACACCGGCGGCCGGTCGAGTAGGTGTCAGCCGCTCCGGTACTTAAACCCTCGTTCACGCGGGCCCGAGGTCGTTGAGCGTCCCCGTCGAATCAGTCCGGTCGGTGGACCTCGCCCTCGCGCGCGTCGGCGTCCTTCCGGCGGAGCGCGGCGGCGGCGTTGTTGGCGTCGTAGCCGAAGAACACGTCCTTGGCATACTGCTCCGCGACCTCCGCGGCGTGGATCAGGTCGTCAACGTCGACCTCGACCGCGTACAGCTCCAGCGAGAACGGCGTCTCCGGGGGCGCGCCGTGCAGGTCGTAGTCGCCGCCGAGCCGCGAGCGGAACCCGCGAGCGATGGTTTCCAGCCAGTAGGTCGTGGCGTACTCGGTGTCGTACAGCGGGACCACGAACTCGTCGACGTGCTCCGCGAGCCGGTCGATGTCGAGGCCGGCCCGCGCCCGCAGGTGGTCGGGGTAGGGGTCGGGATACAGCGTGAGCAACACCCGACCGGGAATCCGGTCGGCGGCGTCGGCGACGAAGTCGGTGATCACGTCCGCGCGCCAGTCTCCCCAGTCGTCGCGGTCGCTCTCGGCGAACAGGCGCTCGCAGCGGTCACAGTGACAGAACCCCTCGCGCGGGAACCCCACGTCGTCGAGGCGCACGTCGTCGTTCTCGGCGGCGCAGTCCTCGATGATCTCCAGCAGTCCCTCGCGGTACTCGGGGTGCGTCGGGCAGATGTACGCCCAGTCGAAGTAGTCGCGGTCGCGGGTCGCCGGCTCGCCGCGCTCGTCGACCGGGACGAGGTCGGGGTTCTCGCTCGCCGCGGCGTTGTCGCCGAAACACGACACCATGTTCACGGCGTTCGGCAGGGGCGCGGCCGCCCGCCCCGTGACGTCTTTCACCTCGTAGAACCCGAGGTCGAACGGCTCCATCTCGACCTCGTCCGCGTTGCGCGTGACGACCCCGTACATGCGCGCCGCTAGGAGACTGACGGGTAAAAACGGCGGGCATCCGCCCGCGGGAGGAGGGCGCCGAGCGATTCGGCGGCAGTCAGCGAACGGTTCGGGAGGGCTCGCGCGACGGTCCGACTATTCGACTTCGACCGGCTCCTTGTCGCCGGCGAACAGGAAGTACGCGAGCGCGACTAACGACAGGACCACGACGAGCTTCACTTTCTTGCTCATGTCCGACACATCGGGCGGCGGGCGCTAAAATCTACCGGAGGCGGACGTCGACCGTCGACGAGACCGCCACCGTCACAGATCTGCCGTCACACGTCCGCAGTCACACGTCCCGCCGTCACACGTCGATGTGATCGGCGATGTCCGCGCGGAGGATCGTCGAGCAGTAGTCGCAGCGGACGCCGTCGGCGACGACGTCGAACCGGGTGTCGACCGGCTCGTCGGCGTTCGTGATGCAGTTGCGGTTCGGACACGAGAGCACGCCCGTCACGCTGTCGGGACGGGTGACGCGGTTCTTCTCGACCACCTCGAAGTCGCGGACGATGTTGATCGTCGCCTCGGGCGCGATGAGCGAGAGCACGTCGACCTCGGACTGCGAGAGCTCCCGCTCCTCCACCTTCACGATGTCCTTGCGACCGAGCCGGTCCGAGGGGACGTTCATCCCGACAGAGACGCCGAACCCCTCGGAGCCGTCGATACCGAGGATGGCGAGCACGTTGAGCGCCTGCCCGCCCTCGACGTGGTCGATCACGGTGCCGTCGCGGATCTTCGAGACCCGCAGTTCGTGGTCGCTCATCGGTCCACCTCCATTCCCTCGGCGGCCTCGGCGTTTTCGAGGAGGGTGTCGAGCAGCGCCATCCGCACGGGGATCCCGTTGTGCGCCTGCTCGAAGTAGGTCGCGTGGTCGGTCTCATCCACGTCGGGCGCTATCTCGTCGACGCGCGGGAGCGGGTGCATCACGGTGAGGTCGTCGGACGCGGCTTCGAGCGTCTCGGCGTCGATCTGATACTCGCCCGCGACGCGGTGGTACTCGTTCTCGTCCGGGAACCGCTCCTTCTGGATCCGGGTGACGTACAGCACGTCGAGTTCGTCGAGGACCGGGTCGAGCTCCTCGTGTTCGCGGATCTGCGCGCCGGTCTCGTGGAGGTCGAACCGCACGGAGCGCGGGAGCCGAAGCGACTCCGGGCTGATGAAGTGCTGGTTGACGTCGAACTCCGTGAGCGCCGCCGCCAGCGAGTGGACGGTGCGGCCGTACTTCAGGTCGCCCATGATCCCCACGGTGAGGTCGTCGAGACCGTGGTTCTCGCGGATCGTGTGCAGGTCGAGGAGGGTCTGTGAGGGATGCTGGCCGGCGCCGTCACCGGCGTTGACGACGGGGACGGAGACGTGCTCGGCGGCCAGCGTCGCGGCGCCCTCGCTCGGGTGGCGGAGCACCAGCGCGTCCGCGTAGCCCTCGATGACGCGGACGGTGTCGGTGAGCGACTCCCCCTTCGAGACCGACGAGGAGTCGACGTCGCCCATACCGATCGTGTCGATCCCGAGGCGTTTGGCCGCGCTGTCGAAGCTCATCCGGGTGCGCGTGCTCGGCTCGAAGAAACAGAGCGCGAGCACGCGCCCGGCGTGCCGGTCCGCGTAGGCGGCGGGGTCGTCGGCGACCTCGCGGGCCCGGTCGAGCACCGCCTCGATGTCATCCCGCGAGAGCTGCGTCGCGGTGATGAGGTGGTCCTGACGCATCGTCGGAGAAGGGGGCGGGCAGTATCTTGAATCCCTCGGCTCGGCGGCCGACGAGGGTGTCCACGTCCGTGGATACGGTCGCGGTCGACGGCTTCGAGATTCGCAGAACACGGGGTGCGTCGACACGGGTCGTGTGCACTCGGGCCACCGTCAGCGCTTATAAGCCGATCCGGGTCCAACGCACGGGTATGAGCGAGAGCGACCCGGCGGACGCGACCGCCAACGACCCGGCCGACCTGCTCCCGAACGACCGCGTGAAACAGGCCGCGATCGACGGCGACGTGACCCAGCTCCACCGCGGGAACCGGTACGGCGAGGCGGGCGACACCTTCGAGATCGACGGCGTGACCTTCGAACTCACCGAGGTGACCGAGCGCACCCTCGGCGACATGACCGACGAGGACGCGAAGCGGGAGGGGTCGCCGTCGCTTTCGGCGTACAAGGAGCGAATGGTCCGCGCGCACGGCGGGAGCTTCGACTGGGACGACGACGCCGACGTGGTCCGACACCGGTTCGAGCGCGTCGAGTGAGCGGCAGTTAGCGCGTGCGCGCCTCGGACGCTCACCCGCCGAACGCGCCCAGACTCGACTGTAGCTCACGGTCCGGCACCGCTTCTGTGAGCTCGTACCCCACCAGCTCCCTGGCGTCGACCGCGTACGTCGACCCGCCGCGGTCGAGCACGAGCACGCGCCCCTTCCAGCCCCGCACCGTCCCGGCCGCCATCGTCTCCGCGACGGGCCGGTCGTCGAGGGCTAGTCCGTCGTCGAACGCGAACCGCTCGATCGGGTCGAACCCGTCGACGAGCGTCTCCCACGCGGTCGCGTCCACGTCGCGGCCGAACCCCGAGAGCTTCGTCGGGACGCGCACCCGGTCGACGAGGTCGTCGCGCTCGGCCAGTTCGGCCTCGACCTCGCGCGCGATCCGCCCGTCCGGGTAGGTCCGGATATGGGCCGCGCGGTCGGCGCCCTGCTCGCGGAGCCGGGTCTCCAGCCGCCAGAGGCGCGTGACGCCCACCTTCCACACGTCCGGCGCGAACGCCGCGAGGTACACCGCGTGCTCCTCGTGGCAGTCCATCTCGTCTTTTAAACAGGTGCCCGTACATCGGGCGCAGACCCAGACGTGTCGGTGCGCGTCGCAGTAGGGGGCGTCGGCGGCGTCACAGGCGATGTGCTCGCCGTCGTGAACGGTCCCCGCGCAGCGGCGGTCGCCGAGCCCGAAGGCGAGTTCCGTTCCCGGGGTCGCCTCGACGAACTCGACCGTCCCGCCGCTGGCGACCGTGAGTCCCTCGCCCGATTCGTAGCCGACGACCTGCACGCGCATCGATAGGGGGAGGGTCGACTTAGGCGCGTCGTCGCCGGAGCTCGGGGGCGGAGGTCCCGACAGCCTCGCCACGCGTCGTTCCCACCGCCACGTGTTTTTAAGCCGCTTCCCGCGAGAGACGGTGGCATGCTCGACGCCGCGCTCGCGATCGACAGTGACGGCGACGGCGGCGCGCTCGACCTCGCGCTGACGGTCCGCAACGCCGGCGACGCGCCCGAGACCCTCCGGTTCCGGACCGGCCAGCGCGCCGACTTCGCGGCCTATCGGATCGGCGATGCGGACGCGGGAGGCGGGACCCCCGAAGGCGACGGCGACGACCCGGTCTGGCGATACGGCACCGGTCGGCTGTTCACGCAGGTGCTCGGCAGCGAGACGCTGGAGCCGGGCGAGTCGACCACCTACGAGGCGACGTGGGGGGCCCCCCCGGCGGGAGCGTACCGGATCGTCGGCGAGGTGACCGCCGAGGAGTGCGACCTGCGCGCGACGGCGACGACCGACGTCGACTGACTCCCGAGCTATTCTCCGTCGGCGCCGGGTTCACCGTGGACCGCGCGCTCGGTCGCCGCTTCGAGGCGCTCGCGGGTGCGGTGGCTCGACTCGGCGTCCGTCCGCACCTCGATCAGGTGCGAGCCGTCCGCGGCGCGGGCCCGCCGGTACGCGTCCGCGAGGTCGTCGGCGACGGCCGCGGCGGATCCGGCCGCTTCCGGTCGCTCCTCGGGCCGCGCGTCGATCCGCGCGTACGCCAGCCCGTGGAGGTCGGCCAGCGGCTCGAACTCGATTCCGTGCGGCGTTTTAAAGGACTCCGTGAACTCCGGCTCGAACGACGCGATCGGAAGCTCGTGGAAGATCCCGCCGCCGTCGTTGTTGATCAGGACGACCGTCGCGTCCACGTCGCAGCGGTCGAGCGCGAGCAGGCCGTTGCCGTCGTGGTACAGCGCCAGATCGCCGACGACGAGCGTGAGGTCGTCGGTCGTCGCCGAGCCGGCGCCGAGCGCGCTGGAGACGACGCCGTCGATACCGCTGACCCCGCGATTCCCGAGGGCGGTGACGCTCGTCGTCGTCGGCCCGACGAACCGGTCGAGGTCGCGGACGGGCATCGAGTTGGAGGCGAACAGCGTCGCGGGATCGGGGAGCGCGTCGGCGACGACGCGGAGCGCGTCGCCCTCGTGGAATGGGAGGGGGTCGGCGTCGTCGGCCGAGACCGCGGCGTCTCCCTCCCGACCGTGCACCTCCCTCGCGCCCCGGTCCGCGTCCTCCCACTGCGCGCGCCAGTCGGCGTCGCCGCCGCCCCCCGGGACGAGCCGGGAGAGGCGGGCGCAGAGGCGGCTCGGCTCGGCGACGACAAGGTCGGTCGCCGCGAACTCCGCCTCGCGCCAGCGTCCGGCGGGGTCGACCTGGTACTGGTCGGCGCCCGTCTCGGCGAGGTACTTGCGGAGGCGCTTGGAGGTGGGCGACGCGCCGAGACGGACGACGAGTTCGGGGTCGGTCCAGGCGGTCGCCGGATCGGACTCTCCGGCGACGTCCGCCGAGAGGTACGCGTCGTAGGCGCCGATCACGGGCGCGACGCGGGTGTGGCCGCCGAACCGGACGCCGGAGAGGGGGTCGGCGAGGACCGGGAACCCCGTCGCGTGCGACAGGGCCGTGACGGCCTCGGCGTCGAGCCCCGGCGGGTCCGCGGGGCCGGCGACGATCAGCCCGCGGTCGGTCGTCCCGAGCTCGTTGGCGAGCCGCTGCAGTTCCTCGTCGCCCGGTTCGGGCGACCCGTGCGTCACGTCGACGTAGGGGCCGTCGCGGCCGCGCGCGGCGGTCGGATCGAGGTCGGCGGGCACGTCGCCGTCGACCCGGGTCGGCTCCAGCGGCTTTTTAAAGGGAGCGTTGAGGTGGACCGGGCCGGGGTCGGCGCCCTCGGCGGTCCCGACCGCCCGGGCGACGGTGGTTCGGAGCGACCGGAGCGCACGGTCGTTCGGCGCGGGCTCCGGCAGGTCTTTATAAAACCGGACGGCGTCGCCGTACAGCTTCTCCTGGTCGGCGGTCTGGTTCGCGCCCGAGTCGCGCAGTTCCGGCGGGCGGTCGGCGGTGAGCGCGAGCAGCGGGACGCGGGCCTCGCTCGCCTCCATCACGGCCGGGTGGTAGTTGGCGGCGGCGGTGCCGGAGGTGCAGATAAGCGGTGTCACCTCCCCGGTCCGGCGCGCGCGGCCCAGCGCGAAGTAGGCGGCCGAGCGCTCGTCGAGCTGGGAGAAGATGTGGATGTCGTCGTTTCGCGCGGCGGCCATCGTCAGCGGCGTCGAGCGGCTGCCGGGCGAGGCCACGACGGCGTCGACGCCCGCGTCGACGAGTTCGTCGACGATGGCGCGCGCCCACAGCGCGTTCCGATTCGGTGCGGTCATGACGACCGCTTCGGGATCGCGATTTAAATACTCCCGCGAGTTGCTCTCGCAAGTCGGCGGTGCCATCGACGCCCCCGCTTCCGGTCGGGATCGGGGCGCGCCCGTTCCGTTCTGCAACGCTTATGCACGCTGACCGACTTCGATCGGACATGAGCGACGACGACGCCGTCGACGTCGAGGTCGAGTCCTCCGACGACGCCGCGGCCGACGCGGCGAGGACGAACGGCACCGCGGACGCGACCGCCGAGGGGACGAGCGACGAGTCGACCGCCGCGGGCGCCGACGCCCGCGACGCAGACGGCGAGGCGCTGGCCGCCGCCGTCGCCGAGCACGACGAGGCGCTCGCCCGGGAGGTCGCCGCGCTGGAAGCCGATCTCGCGGAGACGCGCGACGAACTCCTGGAGGCCGAGGAGGAGGTCGAGGAGCTGACGAGCAAGCTCGCCCGGGTCAAGGCCGACTTCAGCAACTACAAGCAGCGCGCCAAGCGGAAGCAGGAGGAGATCCGCGAGCGCGCCTCGGAGGCGCTCGTCGAGCGCATCACGCCGGTCCGCAACGACCTCCTGCGCGCGCTCGATCAGGATGAAGGGAGCGACCTCCGCCCCGGCGTCGAGTCGACGCTGGAGAAGTTCGACGAGGTGCTCGCGGACGAGGGCGTCGAGCCTATCGACCCCGACCCCGGCGAGGCGGTCGATCCGGCTCGCCATCAGGTGATGCTCCGCGTCGAGAGCGACCAGCCGGACGGGACCGTCCACGAGGTGTACGAGCCCGGCTACGAGATGGGCGACCGCGTGGTCAACGAGGCGAAGGTCACCGTCAGCGCCGACGAGGAGTAGCCTCGGAGAGGCCGGTCAACGGGTGGTCTCCGTCGCGCGCCCGTACCCCGCCGCCAGCTCGTCGATCCCCGCGTCCGGCTCAGCGGCGTGGGGGACCGACAGCGGCGAGACGGAGACCTCGCCGTCGACGACCGCCCGGCGGTCGGTGCCGACCGGGTCGGGCACGTCGCCGGCGTCCATCTTCCCCCAGATCGGGTCGGAGAAGCGCACGCGACCGTTCCCGTCGTGCGCTGCCTCCATCCCGTACCACGGCGAGGGAGACGTGACGCGCATCGGCGCCGGTCCGTCGTGCTCACCGTCCGCGATCGGGGCGTTGACGTTGAGGTAGTCGACGCGGTCGAACGCCCCGGTCGCGGTCGCCTCCGCGACGAGGTATCGGGTAGCGCTGGCCGCGTGGGCGAACTCCGCCGGCTTCAGTTCCCGCTTCCACCAGTCGTCGCCGCCCGGGACGTACATGGAGGTCGCCACCGCGGGCACGTCGAAGAAGGCGGCCTCGACCGCTGCGGAGACGGTCCCGGACCGCCCGAGGGTGTACGCGCCGAGGTTCGCCCCTTCGTTACAGCCCGCGACCACGACGTCCGCGTCAGGGACCAGCGCGTCGAGTCCCGCGACGACGCAGTCGACCGGGGTGCCGTCGACGGCGTAGCCGAGTTCGTGGTCCGCGACGTCGACGTCCTCCGAGAGGGCGCGGCCGACCGACGACCGGTCGCCGGTCGGGGCGACGGCAACCACGTCGTAGTCGGCGGCGAGCGAGTCGTAGAGCGCTCTGAGACCGGCGGCGTCGATCCCGTCGTCGTTCGTCAGCAAGACGCGTTCGACGCTCATAGAGTTACCTCGGGCGGTTCGGCCAAAAGTCCACCGTCGCGGACGGGGGAACGGCCGGCACCGGCGAGTACGCGTCGAACGGAAAGGCCCACGTACCTCGGATGCGATCGACCGGTATGGGATTCGGGGACACGGCGAAGAAGATCCAGACGCTCGCCGACAAGGCCGAGCGCACGTACCAGAAGATCAACGAACTCCGCAGCGAGGTCGAGGAGACGCAGACGACCGTACTCGACACCTCGAAGCGCGTCCAGCGGCTCGAAAACGAGATGGCCGAGCAGCGGGCCGTCCTCGACGCGGTCGCCGAGGAGGTCGGCGTCGACTTGGAGAGCGTGAGCACCGAGGCCCACATCACCGACGCCGAGGAGGTCGCCGCGGCGGAGGGGGGCATCGCCGATGACGGCGGGAGGGGCGACGCAGAAAGCGACGGCGCGGGAACCGGTGCCGACGAGTCTGCGGGCGACGCCGAACGGTAAGTCCGAGGAACCGATCAGTCGCCGTCCGAGTCGTTCGCTCCGCCCTCCGAGTCCGTCCGCGAGACGACGTCTGCCGGCACCCCGGCGACCGTCGTCCCGGGCGGCACGTCCTCGGCGACGAGCGAGTTGGCGGCGACCTGGGCGCCCTCGCCGACCGTGACGCCCGGGAGGACGACCGCGCCGGCGCCGATCATCGCGCGGTCCTCGACGACCACGTCGCCGAGGCGGTACTCGTCTTGGAGGAACTCGTGGCAGAGCAGCGTGGCGTCGTAGCCGACGATGGCGTCGTCCCCGACCGCGATCCGCTCGGGCCAGAACACGTCCGGGGTCGACTCCAACCCCCACGAGACGCCGGCGCCGACGGTGACGCCGATCCGGCGCAACAGCCAGTTCTTCAGCCGGAGGCTCGGACAGATCCGCGCGAGGACGATCACGACGTAGTTGCGGACGACCGCGAGCGGCGACTTCGCGTCGGGCCACGACCACAGCGAGTTCCGCGCGCCGCCGGTCGGGTGGCGCTCCAGCCGGTCGACGCGGGAGCCGGCGGTCTCCGGGTCGGCCTCCGCACTCGCCGCGGACTCTCTCTCTCCCGTCGCGCGCTCGTCCTCGTGAGTCACGACCGCACGTTCGGACGGCGGAGGTAAAAGGGTCGCTTCCGGGGCGCGCTACTCGCGGAGTTCGGCCATGTGCTCGATCCGGCGCTCGACGAGGTCGGCGGTCCCGATGTCGTGGCGGATGCGGACCCGGTCGCCGGCGGCGGCGAGCGCGTCCTCGGCCTGCGCCTCCGCGGCGGCGATGGAGTCGCCGCGGCCGACGACCGCGAACGACCGGGAAGTGGTGGTGTAGAGCCCGTCCTCGCGCTCGTCGACGCTGGCGTAGTAGAGGAGCGCGTCGCCGACGCTCTCCTCGTCGACCGCGACCTTCGCGCCCGCGTCGGGGTCGGTCGGGTACCCGTCCGGCACGGCGTACTTACAGACGGTCGCCTCGCCGGAGAAGGCGAGTTCGGGGAGGGTCTCGCCGTCGCGCGCGGCCGTGAGCACGTCGAGGAAGGGCGTCTCTAAGACGGGGAGCGTGTTCATCGCCTCCGGGTCGCCGAAGCGCGCGTTGAACTCGACGACCTTCGGGCCCGCGTCCGTGAGCATGAACTGGCCGTAGAGGACGCCCTTGTAGTCGGGGAGCGCGTCGACGACCGCCTCCAGCACGTCGACGGCGTCGTCGTAGTCGCCCTCGGCCATGAACGGCAGCGAGAGCCCGGTGGCGGTGTACGAACCCATGCCGCCGGTGTTCGGCCCCTCGTCGCCCTCGTAGGCGCGCTTGTGGTCCTGCACCGCGGGGGTCGTGCGGAGCTCGCCGTTCGCGACGAACGCCTGCACGGTGAACTCCTCGCCGACGAGGCGTTCCTCCAACACGACGCGCTCGTAGTCGGAGTCGCGGAGGTACGCCTTGGCCTCTTCCCCCGTCACCTGGTCGCCGATCACCTTCACACCCTTGCCGCCGGTGAGCCCGACCGGCTTCACCGCGAGGTCGCCGTCGTAGTCGTCGATGTACTCGCAGGCGGCCTCGATGTCGTCGAACACCGCGTAGTCCGGGCAGCCGGGGATCGCGTTCTCGTCCATGAACTCGCGCTGGTACGCTTTATCGGTCTCCAGCCGGGCCTCCTCGGCGCGCGGACCGAAGGCGTACACGCCCGCCTCGTCGAGCGCGTCGGCGACGCCCGCCGCGAGCGCGGACTCCGGCCCGATCACGGCGATATCCGCGCCCACGTCGGTCGCGTAGTCGGCGACCGCCGCCGCGTCGGTCTCGTCAATCGTCTCGAACCCGTCGGCGAGCCGTCGGATCCCCGGATTTCGGTTGCTCGCGCAGGCGTATAGCGCGCAGTCGTCGGCGACCGCGCGGGCGATCGCGTGCTCGCGGCCGCCGCCCCCCACCAGAAGTACGGTCTCGGTCATGTGCGACCGATCAGTACACGGTGGTGTAAACGTTACTCTCTATCTGCGAGTAGATATGCACGTCCGTGGGCACGTCTCGTACCGCTCGTGTGACGGCTTTTTGCCTCGCCGGGGCGAACCGGGAGTATGTCACAGCCGACCGAACGGAACCGCCTCGACGGGGAGGCGAGCCCGTATCTCCAGCAGCACGCCGACAACCCCGTCAACTGGCAGCCGTGGGGCGAGGAGGCGTTCGAGCGCGCCCGCGAACACGACGTGCCGGTGTTCGTCTCGATCGGGTACTCCTCGTGCCACTGGTGTCACGTGATGGCCGAGGAGAGCTTCGAGGACGAGTCGGTCGCGGCGGTGCTGAACGAGGAGTTCGTCCCGGTCAAGGTCGACCGCGAGGAGCGCCCCGACGTCGACAGCACGTTCATGACCGTCTCGCAGCTCGTCACCGGCGGGGGCGGGTGGCCCCTCTCGGCGTGGTGTACGCCCGACGGCGAACCGTTCTACGTGGGGACCTACTTCCCGCCGGAGCCGCGTCGGAACCAACCGGGGTTCCGCGACCTCTGCGAGCGCATCGCCGACTCGTGGGCGGACCCGGAGCAGCGCGAGGAGATGAAGCGCCGCGCCGATCAGTGGACGACGAGCGCCCGCGACGAGTTGGAGTCGGTGCCGGAGCCGGGCCCCACAGGCGGCGCGGTCGACGCGGACGCCGCCGAGGCGCCCGGCCCCGACCTCCTCGACGAGGCCGCGGCCGCCGCGATCCGCGGGTACGACGACGAGTACGGCGGGTTCGGGAGCGGCGGCGGCGCGAAGTTCCCGATGCCCGGCCGGGTCGACGTGCTCATGCGGGCGTACGCGCAGACGGGGAGAGACGCCGCCCTCACCGCCGCGACGGGCACCCTCGACGGGATGGCCCGCGGCGGGATGTACGACCAGATCGGCGGGGGGTTCCACCGGTACGCGGTCGACCGCCAGTGGACGGTCCCCCACTTCGAGAAGATGCTGTACGACAACGCCGAGCTCCCGATGGCGTACCTCGACGCCTACCGCCTCACCGGCGACGCCTCCTACGCCCGCGTCGCGAGCGAGACCCTGGGGTTCCTGGACCGCGAACTCCGCCACGAGGAGGGTGGGTTCTTCAGCACGCTCGACGCCCGGAGCCGACCGCCCGAGAGCCGGCGGGGTGACGCGGACTCCGGCGGGAGCGACGAGGCCGACGACGACGACGAGGCCGCCGACGCCGCCGACGTCGAAGGCGCGTTCTACGTCTGGACGCCGAGCGAGGTCGACGCGGTCCTCGACGAGCCCGCGGCGTCGCTCGCGAAGGAGCGGTACGGGATCGAATCCGGAGGAAACTTCGAGCGCGGCACCACCGTCCCCACGATCGCGGCGTCGATCGCGGAACTCGCCGAGACGCACGACACGTCGACGGAGACGGTCCGAGAGACCCTGACGGAGGCCCGCGTCGCGCTGTTCGAGGCGCGCGAGTCGCGGCCGCGTCCCGCCCGCGACGAGAAGGTGCTCGCCTCGTGGAACGGGCGGGCGATCTCCGCGTTCGCCGCCGCCGGATCGAGTCTCGGTAAGCCGTACGCCGAGATCGCGAGCGACGCCCTCGCGTTCTGCCGCGAGCGCCTGTACGACGAGGAGACCGGGGCGCTCGCGCGGCGCTGGCTCGACGGCGACGTGCGCGGCCCGGGCTACCTCGACGACCACGCGTTCCTCGCGCGCGGCGCGCTCGACGTCTACTCGGCCACCGGCGACCCGGACGCGCTCGGGTTCGCGCTCGATCTGGCGGCGACGATCGTCTCGGACTTCTACGACGACGAGGACGGGACGATCTACTTCACGCGGGACCCGGACGGAACCGCTGGAGAGGGCGACAGCGGAGCGAAGTCCGGCGACGACACCCTCTTCGCCCGGCCGCAGGAGTTCACCGACCGGTCGACCCCGTCGAGCCTCGGCGTGGCGGCGGAGACGCTCGCGGTCCTCGACGGCTTCCGGACCGACCGCGAGTTCGCCGACGTCGCGGAACGGGTCGTGACGACCCACGCGGACCGGATCCGCGCGAGCCCGCTGGAACACGTCTCGCTCGTGCGCGCCGCCGACCGCGTCGCGGCCGGCGGGGTCGAGGTGACCGTCGCCGCCGACGCGGTGCCCGACGCGTGGCGCGAGACGCTCGGGGAGCGCTACCTGCCGGGCGCGCTCGTCGCCCCGCGCCCGCCGACCGAGGACGGACTGACGGCGTGGCTCGAC
>Ga0207720_100337_pt1 | contig 36272 bp, 43 predicted proteins | sample A23P2SouthBayCA_2_FD_187751 | JGI IMG/M metagenome (GOLD analysis project Ga0207720, IMG submission 187751) | Aerobic enrichment media microbial communities from Eden Landing Ponds, California, USA - A23 E3 (2) (SPAdes) | ecosystem: Environmental > Aquatic > Marine > Unclassified | place...
CAGCGGGTCGCCGTACACGAGGTCGAGATTGCCGGCGTTGAACGCCAGCGCGTCCCCAGCGCCGAAGTGGTCGCCTGCGGACACTCCGGTCAGGTTGTCGTGGTCGACCGAGACACTGGACCCGTCGACGGCGGACCTCGCCTCGTCGTCCGAGTAGCGAGAGTGGTGGTCATCGCTCGCCACGTCCGCGACGTTGTCGTGCGAGATATCACTCTCGACCACGCCGAGGTTGCCGTCTCCGTCGACTTCCAGGGCGTTCGCCAGCGTCAGCGCGAGGTCGTCGTTGCCGTCGACGGCCAGCGGGTCCGCCAGCGCGACAGCCAGCGAGCCGGACGAGAGCGTGAGCGGGGCTACCGTGTCCAGCCCGAGCGTATCGCCCGAGACGGACAGCGGGTTGCCGTACACGAGGTCCAGCAGACCGGAGCCGAACGCGAGGGCCTCCCCCGCGTCGAAGTGGTCGCCCGCCGAGACGTTCTTTAGCTCGCCGTGGTCCGTGACCGTCTGGTTTTGCCACGTAGCGCCGTCGTACACCCGGACCTCGTCCTCGGCGTAGGAATACCAGGTGTCGCCCTCGTCGGGGTCCGCGGGCTCTGTGTCCTGCACGTAGTCGTAGGAGTCCGACGCCGCCGAGGAGAAGCTCGGGCTCATTGCTCGAACGTCACCCCGACACCGTCACCGGCCTGCGGCGTCCGAATCCAGATTTCCGAAAGGTCGGATACCGACGCCTCGAAGGCGTCCTTGGGCGATTCCAGCGTGACCGGCTGATTGCTCTCGTCGCCCACGTAGACCGACCCGGAGTTACCCCGGAGCGGCACCACGAGGGCCGTCCCACCGTCCTTGACCTCGTGCGCCGGGAGTTGCTCTGCATCCGTCCCGCCGGTCGAGTAGCGGGCCGTCGCGAGCGTGTCGCTGTTGCTCAGTATGCTCTTGACTGTCGATATGAGCGACTGGATCGTCTTCTGCCGGGTCACGTTGGCCGGACGGTCCTTCTCGCCCTCCTCGTCGCGGACGTTGCTGATCTCGTCCACGTCAGTGCGCGTGTCGACGGGCATTACCGTTCAACCCCCCGAACCTGCGCGGCCACTGAGCGGGCGTTCTGCGACGGGTTCCGGACCGTGACCGTTACCGATCGCTCGGCCTCCAGGCGCGGATAGTGCGTGGTCGTCAGGTCGTCCACGTCGGTCGGCGGGATGCCTGCCGGACCGAATCGCGTTTCCCCGTCGATCTCGACCTCGTAGGTCAGTCCGGGGAACTTCGACGCCGCGATCGCGTCGACGTGAAGCTCGTTGCCGTCCGGCTCGAAAACGAAGGTCGCCTTACTGCCCGCGGGGATCTGCTCGACCACGGCCTCGTTGACGGGGGAGGCGGTGCTACTCATTCGGATCGAGCCCCGCGGCCTGCTTCTTCGCCTCGCGCTGTTCGTCCTCGGTCAACTCCTCCACGGCGTCCACCTCGGCGTTCATCGGCGGGCCTCCTGTACGGCCCACCCGAGGAGGATGAGCGTCGACAGCACGTTCAGCAGTAGCTCCACGTCCTCACGGGTCCAGGCCGTCCCGGCGAGCGCCGTCTCCACGGGACCCATCCCGGACGTGTCGACCGACACCGTGGTGCCGTGGTCGACGGTCGTTCCGGCGCCGGGCGGCCCCGCCGTCCCGGTCGCCGTGAACTGTCCGGGAGAGCCCTGGGCGAGTCCGCCCTGCACGGATTAGACCCTCCGGCTGGAGTCGTTACGCACTGCGGCGTCGAGGCCGTCGATCGAGTCGACCACCGACCGGCTGATCGGGAGCGAGACGAGCCAGTTGGTCGGCGTCGGGTCCGCGTCCGGGTCCCATCCGCTCGACCAGTCCGCATCGATGGTCCAGCGAAGCCGCCAGTCGCTCGGGATCGTCGCCTGGAGCGTGTTGGGGATCGTCTCGACCTCCAGCGGGTCGCGGTTGGGGTCGCGCCGGTTGATCATCCCGGCGTCATGCTGGAGGATCGTCTCGGAGTTGGAGCCGCCCGGAGCGACCTTCTTGAGCCGGACGACACCCTGGGCTCGCGGCACGTAGTAGACCGTCAGCGTGGCGTCTGCGGCCGCCTGATAGTCGACTGTGCCGGCGTCGTAGTCGACGGCGTCGGGGGCGACCTGCTGGCCGTCCTCGAACAGCGCCACGTCGTCCGTCACGTCGGAGTCGAGAAGCGGCTTGTTCAGGTCGATCGTCTCGGTGTTCGTCTCGTCCCCGTCGGCCGTGGTGGACTGCCGGGCGACCGGCGTGAACCGATACCGCGCCCCGTTCCGCAGGGCGATCGGCTGGATGGCCTGCCGTTCGAGGACGACAGTCTCGCCGGAGCCGGCGGCGTGAGCGGCCGGCTCGAAATCACTCCTCCGGAGCGTCTCGGGGCTCGTCTCGTACTGCCGGAGGCGCTTCATAAGCTCCTCCATCCGTCAGTTCCCTCCCTTCGGCGCCTCGGTCACGGCGTTGCCCTCGATGTACGCCTGGGACTGACTCCAGTCGACCACGGCCGTAGAGTCGATCACGAGGTACGCCGTGTCGATGTCGCGGACGTTGAGCTTCGGCCCCTTGAGCGGGAGCTTGACTGAGTCGATGTATTCCTCCTCCTGCTGGTCGCGGATACTGAGGTTGTTCCACGCCTGGATGTTGTCGCGGAGTTCGCTGACCAGATAGGGCTCCTCGTCGCCCGGCGACTCGAAGCGGATACCGACCGTGGTCCCGACCGGGAGCTTGTTGCCGTCCGAGTCGCGGAGGTCCAGGTAGAGCGGAACGCCCGCCTGGCGGCCGCGCTGGACTCGGTTGAGGATTCGGTAGAAAAGCCCCTTGTCCGGGCTGATTTCGAGGATCGGGGAGAGGTCGCCGGGCTCGTTCTCGACTTCGTCCACGTTCGGATGGACGTTGCTGAGGTCCTGCATCGTTCAGGCCCCCGCGTTCTCGACCGTCGCCTTGACGCCGACCCGATCGGCCAGCGCGATACCCGTGTGGCCCAGGCCGCCGATGGCGACCGGCTCGTAGCCCATCACGTAGGCGCCGCCTGCGACCGCCACGCCGTACACCTCGTCGGGGAGGTCCATCCGCGGGTCCACGAGGTTGCCGACGACCACGGCGGCCGCCAGCCCGCCGAGAACCATCCCGGCGGTCACGTAGTTGTCCGTCTGTGCGAGTTCATCGAACGCATCACCAAATTCTGCCATACTACGCTCAAAACGTCGAGTACGGAGGGGATAAGCGACCGAACCGAGATTTGAGCCTCACCGACTCAAGCCGCCAGGAACGGTTCCGTTTGGTTCCGCGCCGTACACCTCGATGAGTCGCATCACCACCTCGGGATTCGACGGCTCGACCTCGGGTGGGCCCATCGTCTCCTTGATCCGTCGAAACGCCTCCTCCTTGTCGCCGCGTAGAGTGATGTGCGTTGCCATCTCTATACCTTGATAGGTTCGCCCTGCGGGCTGTAGTGAGTCGTCTCCATCTCCATCCCGCGAGTGTCGACCCGGCGACGTTCCCCGGACGAGTCACTGTAAATCCACTCGCTACCGATCGTGTTCCCCTCGTCATCCTCGAACTTCCGAAGGGGGCCGGTGCCGTCATCGGCGCGGAGGTCCTCCGGCGCCTCGATGTTCGCCTGGGGGTTGTGAATCTCGGCCGGGTATCCCGAGATAGCGTCAGAGACGCGGGTGATTTCGTCGCCGTCAAACCCTCCGAGGAGGTTCGCGTCGGTCTGCGTAACCGGCGTTTTGTCCAACATCGAGAGCCGTTGAGTGACCCACGCCGAACTGACTCGCTCGCCTCGGCCGGTCGTGGCGAGTCCATCGATCACTTCGGGGTAGCCCTCGGACTGCGGCGCGACAAAATGGGCCTCGTCCACCACGACGAGACAGCTCCCCGAGAGCATCCGCGCCCCCTTGATGACCTTGGCCGATAGCTCTCGCCACTGGCTGTCCGTGAGACGGTGGCGGGCCAGCACGACGGGCGGATTGCCGGCGAGGAGATCATGCCAGTCGCGGGCCGACCACGCGAGTTCGTCCGGACCGGCGATAAGATGGACCATCTCCGGGCCGTCGCCCGGCTCGCAGAGGCCTCGAAACTCGTCCTTGTAGTCCAGCACGACACCGGCATCGTAGTTGCCGATGTTGTGCTCGGTGACGTTCTGTGCGAGGTAGCTCTTACCCCATCCGCTTTGCGCGCCGATCAGGAGCCGGCTCACTCCTCCCCCTCCCGGACGCGGTCCGCCGCGGTCGTCACGCTGTCCTCGACGCTGGTCAGCCGGCCGACGAGCCCCTCCCGCGGGATATCGCCGCCGGTCACGTCGATAACCCGCTCCTCGAACTCCTCGATGCCGTCGACGCCGAAGCGGTCCCGGAGCGTCTCGGCCGTCTGCTCGCGGTCGCGGTCTTCCATCTGCTCGTGCCAGTCCGCCGGGTCCATCTGGACGTACTCGACTAGATCCTGGCCGCCGTCGAGGTCGGCCAGTCGGTAGTCGACCCACCACTCCGCCGGGGACCCGTCACCGCCGGGTGCCATCGTCTCGACCAGGGCGAGGATCTCCTCGCGGCGCGCCTCCACGTCGACGGGCTCGACCCGGACCTCCTCTGCGTCGAGGGCGTCCGCGAGGTCGCGGACGGCGTCGGTCTGGGCCCGCTCGACCTCGGTCAGTATCCCCGCGATACGCTGGACTGGCGGGGCCTGTGCCGGGTTCTTCATCATCCGCTTCATCTTGCCGAGTTTGCCACCTCCGAACATCTCAGAGCCCCAGATTAAACTCGCTAGCGGCCTGTTGCGGCACATCCGTGTGCGCCACGATACTGCCGCCGACGAACATCGCGCTGGACAACATCACGGCCTGACCCGGCGGGAGGTCGCGCCCCATCCCCACCTCGTCCATTAACCTATCAAAGTGATGGTCGATCTTGGCCTGTTTCGCGGCTTTGAGAGATACCTCCTCGGCGTCCTCGTGGCCGTGTTCCGCGATAATCCCGTTGGTCAGGTTGACCAACATCCGGGCGTAGAGGTCGCCCATCGTGTCTTCGTCGGACGGCGTGTCGGATGTCGGGTCCTCGCCCTGGTCGTCCTGCTCGTCGCCCTGGACGTCATCCCCGCCGTCGCCCTGATCGGCGTCGAGGTCGTCGCCCTGCGGGTCCGGCGCCGGGGCCGTGGTAGTCTCGGACCGGAGGGCTCGCCACGTCACGTATGCCACGGCCGCCACCCCGACGACCATCATGACGGTCACGGGGTCGACCGGGAGCGCCGCAAGGGCCGAACCACCGCCCGAGGTCTCCGGTTGGTCGCTCTCGTCGTCGCCGTCGTCTCCGTCGCTGTTCGCCTGCTGTCGCTGTCGCTGGTATTCGTCGTCGGTAGGCACGTCGTTGTCCTCCGTGTCGCTCTGGGCGCTCGCGGCGTCCTCTCCGTCGCCGCCGTCGTCCCCATCGTCGGGGTCGTCGTCGTCGGGTTCCTCGCCCTCCGGGTCGTCGTCGGGGTCTTGCTCGTCGGCCTGCGCCTTGACGGTCGGCGCGAGTTCGTCCCAGTCGTGCCCCTCACGCTTCCGCGTCGAGGAGACGTGTGACCGGACCGCGGTGAGTGATTTGCGTTCCTGTTCGCCGTAGTCGCACCCGTCTACCGGGCAGTAATGTACGTTTTCGTCAGGCATCGGAGAATCGTCCCAGTCCGCCGTCGGTATCGACCGCCTCTTTCGCCGCGGCGGCCGCCTGTTGCACTGTCGAGTCGGAGCTGTGGAGCGAGACTTCACCGGGGTCGACGCGGTCGATGAAGTCCTCGGCCACGGCCTCGGCGTCGGTCGCGTCGCGCAGACCGGTCGCTACGTCGAATTTCCCTTCTGGACCGACGAGAGCCACTTCCCAGTCCCGCCCCGGCTTGTCGAGTTGGACCGTGTACGGTCCCGCATCCCAGTTTGACCCCCGTCGTTCCCAGGTGTTCGGGAGCGCCTGGTTCGCGGGGTCCTCGGCGTCCTCTCCGAGCAGGTTCACCTGTTTCTCTCCGGGACTCTCCTCGGGCTCGGGGTCGACACCGAGCCGACCCTGTTTCTCCGCCGCGAACTGCTCGGGGGAGTCGTCGCGATCGTCGTCGCCCTGCTCGTCGATGGCGCCGGTCGCGGGCTCGTCTCCGAAGTGGTCGAGCGTCCGAATCTCGGGGATGCTCTCCGGCATCCCCTCAAGCGCGTCGAGCAGGTCGTGGAGTCGGTTGGGGTGGAGAGGGTCCTGACCGTGGGCCTCTCGGATGCTGTTGATGGCCCGCATCGCCTGGCGGCCGTTCCGAACCTCCTCGCGGAGGTCGTCTAACCCTCTTTCGAGACTCCCCACGGCCCCCTTGTAGCCCTGCCAAGAACGAGACAGAGCGGTCGCCTGCTCCGGTGTTACGTCCATCTCGGGGAGGTCCCCGCCGCCGACGGTGACGAGTTTCGTCTGTTCGGGGGGATCGTCCCCCTCGTCGTCGGGGGTCTGAGGGGTGACCGACCCCGACAAGAGGCGTTCGGCCTCGTCTTCGCCGTAGCCACACACGTCGGTCAGGAACTCGCAGGCCTCCGGGTCGCCACTCTTGCAGTGGCCTCGTGCGTGATCGCACTGCTCGGACTGTGCCGTTCGAGACGCCTCGACGGCCCGTTGAGCCTGTTGAACGTCCTCCTCGCCGTCGTCGCGTGCCCCGCCACTCGCGGACTGCGTGCCCTGCGTGGCGTCGGCCTCGCGGGCGTCAGCTATCCACTCCTCGGCCCCCTCAATGGGGTCGTCGTAGTCGGCGAGGGCCCCGATAGCGTCTCGAAATTGGTCGCTCAGACCCTCCCGGGCGAAACTTCCCTTTGCCGACCGCCAGTTGAAGGTCGTCGCGAGCCCATCGAAACCCCCCGCCTCGCTGATCCTGTTTCGCTCGGATTGAGACAGTTCAATAATGTGAGAACGGGAATTTGCCTCTCGGGATTCGAGAGCCTGCGTCTCGACGGCGTCGACCACCGACTCGGGGGCATCCGAGACTAGTCTGACGGCCTTCAGTCGCCGGTCGTCGTCCGGGCACAGGTAGTCGGTGAACTCGTCGCGCGCCTCGTCGGCGGCTGCTTTGGTTCCAAACTCGACACGTGGTGTCACGGAGTTACCACCATACCCCGAAATCGGATAGATCGGATAAAAAACCTGTTAGCAAACAATTAATTAACTTGCTTGCTTACTAACGGGCGTCGGTGTTCTCGTCGCGGGTCACTGCGGACCCTCAGATTGATCGTTGCCCGTGCTGGAGTTACCGGGCATTTCACCGCCGTCAGTGGCCGTAACAAACCCCTCCGTAAGCCGGGACTGATCGAGTTGCTGGCGGGCTTGCTCCACCGCTTCGGGGTTCGTGTCCGCGCCCCAGTAGTCGAGCCTGCGCTCAGTGGCGGCTGCGGCGCCGGGACCGTGCCCGCAGAACGGTTCGATCAGTCTCTCGCCGTCCTCGAGGACAGGTTCGGCGAGCATCTGCCGGTAGAGCTTGACCGGCTTCCCGGTGGGATAGTCGCTGTCCGATGGTTCTCCGTCGTGTTTGAGCGCCCGGTACACCGTTCCCCGGCCCTGTACGTACCGGTCCGTCTCGCCGTTCGTGGCCGTCAGGATCGGGTAGTGCTGCACGCGGTGGTAGTAGCCCATCCCAAACTTCTCACGGTCCCAGACGCACGTCCGCCGATAGGTCAGGGGCGACTTCTCCAGACACTCGCGGAAGTCGGGTACCGTGTCATCGTCGGCGAACACGAACACCCACGCACCGTCGACCAAAACCCGAGACAACTCGGCGAGCACCTCGTCAAGGCGGTCGTTCTCCTCGGTCTGGTAGACCTCGAACTCCCGATCCGAGTCGGTGGACTGGAATCGCCCGGAACCGTTCTCGGCGTTGAACTTCCAGGGGAAGTCGACGACAGCTGCGTGGCCGAAGCCTTCCTCGAGAGACGGCAGCAGTTCGAAGACGTCGCCGTGCTCAACACTACTCACGGACTGATCAGTCGGCACGGGCCACACCTCCGTCGTCGGACTCGGTTTTCGCGGCCTTCGAGAACGGGCGGACGTGAACGGCGAGCATGTCGCTCGGCGGGATCCCGTTCTGTAGACGGACGTAGCCCCGCTTTGCCAGTCGGTGGAGAAGGTGCATCGCGTCGTCTTGGCCGACGTGCTCGACAGCCTGAGCGAGCGCACGCTTCGCCTTTTCGCCGCGGACGATGCCGGACGGACTGCGCGCCTCACACAGCGTTCGGTACGCGATGGCGAGATCGCGCTCGTCGGGTTCGACCCACGGCTCGACGCCGCCGGTGTCGTCGGGCTGGCCGACTCGCTCGCGGACGTAGGCCTCCAGATCGGCGCTCATGTTGTCGACTTCCTCTTTGTACTGCTCTTTCAGGTGGGTGGAGAGCCGGAATGTGATCTTGTCACTGCCGTCCTCGTCGTGGAGTTGCGATCCGCCAGCCATGTCTTACCGAGCACCCCCGAGTAAGACAGCGGCGAATCCCCACACGGCGCGCTGATCGGCCGCCGAGTTGGTACGTGTAGGACAGCCCCCCAGGGGGGCGGTCGGGAGGCTCGCGTCGGCGGGCGTGCTCGCGCGCGTCACCGCGGCTCACCTCCGAGTTTGTCGCGGGCTCGACTGAGCAGGTTCCCGATAGTACCGGGTACGCGGCCGCTCACGTCGGCGTATTCGCGGGGACCCATCTCTCCGAGATCGCAGGTCAGGAAGGCGTCGAGTTCGGCGGGAGCAAGGTCGTCGAAGTCGGTCGGGTCGTCGTCGAGTCGGAGCCATGCTGGTGGCTCTGGGTAGTCCCGGCCAGTGCCGAGATGCGAGACGACGATGCGACCTCGAGTCCACTGCCACCACAGCGAGGCGACGTGAGCGCACCAGCCGTCGTTGAATCGGTGCGCTTTGCAGTCGCAGTCCGCGAGCAGGGTCCGGCCTCGAAGGGCGAAGGTCACTCTGTGGGGGTTGTCCGACTCGCTGAGGTAGACCATGCGCTCGGCGTCGGACACTGGACCGCCTTCGTCTGTCTCCTCCTGAGCGCGCTGCCAGGGCGTCGAGAGCGTCCAGTCGTCGGGCATCGACAGCGTCGGCGGGCCTCCGAGTCGGTCGGGGAGGTCGTCGCTCGGCTGCCAGGAACGACTGCCGAGGCTCATGGGCGACACACCCCCCTATCGCGTGCCGGGCACCTCTTGTGACGGGTGTCTATCTGACACCCACAGAAGTCACAGATCTGTCCGATATTCTCGACTGGTTCACGCTCAGGAACACGACTCACGCGGACCACCTCGTTTCTCGAAAAACCGGCAGAGATGGCCGCTTTCCTTTATTCTGGAGTGGGCCCACCCGGATTTGAACCAGGGACGAAGCGGTTATGAGCCGCTCTCTCTAACCAGACTGAGATACGGGCCCTCGGAACCCGCTATTCCCTGCCGACCCTTTAGCCTACCGGGTTCGGCCGTTTCCGGCCGTCCCACCCCCCGTGACTTTTAGCCCGTCGGGGGCCGAACCGCCGGTATGGAGTTCGAGGTGATCCAGGGGGACATCGCCCGGCAACAGGCCGACGCGCTCGTCAACGCCGCGGGGACGAGCCTGCGGATGGGCAGCGGCGTGGCCGGCGCGCTCCGGCGCGGGGCGAACGGCCCCATCAACGAGGAAGCGATATCGAAGGGTCCGGTCGAACTCGGCGAGGTGGCCGTCACCGACGCCTACGACCTCGACGCCGAGTACGTCGTCCACGCGGCGGCGATGCCACACTACGGCGACGGGCAGGCCACCCGGTCGTCCATCCGCGAGGCGACCCGCAACGCGCTCGCGAAAGCCGACGAACTCGGCTGCGTGTCGCTCGTGCTGCCGGTCCTCGGCACCGGCGCCGCCGGCTTCGACTTCGAGACCGGTGCCCGGGCCGTCTGCAAGGCGGTCCGCAACTACGAGCCCGCAGGGCTCCCAAAGGTGCGGATAATCGCCTACTCCGAGGCGGAGTTCGAGACGCTGGAACGGGTCGCCGACGAGGTGACGCACTGACGCCGACACGGACGGCGGCGATCAGCGCTCGGAGCGCACGCCAGACCGCATCACTCCTCCAGCCCGCCGAGTTCGCGCCGTTCGGCGACGACCGGGCAGTTCGCGACCCGGACGTTGTCGATGTCGACGAACTCGAGAATCTTCGTCCCCTCGTGCGTGCAGTGAACGTCCGGCGGCGCGGAGAAGAACTCACACCCCTCACAGAAGCTGTGTTTGGACACGTCTACGATGTCGTCCTCGCGGTCCTCGGGCGGTTCCGGCTCGGCCGCGCCGGTGAGCCGATCCCACACGGCGTCGGGGTCGACCGCACCGACGTCAACCTGCTCGAAGGGGCTTCCCGGGGAGTCGAACGGGTCTTCGCCGGGGGACTCGACGTCGCTCAACGGTTCGGCCACTCCGTCGCCGGCCGCCGGTGGCTCGCCCGTGTCGCCGGCCGCCGGTGGCTCGCCCGTATCGCCGGCCGCCGGAGCCTGCCCGGACTCCGGCGCCGTTCCCGGAGCGTCCGGCCCGTCGAACCCGTCGTCACCCATGTATTCGAACGGATCGGGTTCGCCGGTCTCGGCGTCCCCCCACGCCTCGGATCCGGCCGAGTCCGGGCCAGAATCTTCCGGCTCTCCGAAGATATCCGACGCCTCGTCCGCGCGCCCGTCGGTGGGCGCGTTCGCGGACGCCCCGGGATCGGACACCGCCTCGCCAGGTGCACCGGGATCGGGCGCTCTCTCGGCTGACGCTCCGGAATCCGGCGCTCCCTCGTCGGACACCACTTCGTCGGGCCCGCCGAGATGTTCGAAGGGGTCGCCCTCCCGGTCGGCGTGTTCGTCCAGATCCGCGAACGGGTCCGCGGCCACATCGTTGTCGGACTCGTTCCGCTCATCGCGGTCCGGGTCAGACTCGTTCCGCTCATCGCGGTCCGGGTCAGACTCGTTCCGCTCATCGCGGTCCGACCGATCTCCGTCTCCGTCGGTTCGTTCGTCGTCGGTCATCGTGGCCCCCGCTGGTCCGCGGCGTCGGGGACGTTTCCGCGGGTCTCCGCCTCGTCGCTGGCTTCGAGCTGCCTGGCGGTCGTGAGCTTCGGCTTGCCGAAGAAGCCCCCGGCCGGTTCGACATCGCCGAATGCCGCGTCGCAGTGCGGACAGACGGGCCGCGAGAGCAAGGCGATCTCGACGGGCTCCGAACAGTTCTCACACACCGCACGGTCGACGTCGATCCGCGCGGCCGTCCGTTTCAGCCGGTCTATCGCCTCCGTCCCGGCGGTCTGGGCCTCCTGTGCGTCCCGGAGGTCGCTGACGACCCACGCGACCGTCCGGAGGCGGTCCTCGACCTCGTCGAGTCGATCCGCCGTGCTCGCGAGGTCATCGAGACGGTCATCGACGGCGTCGAGGTCCGTTTCCGTCTCGTCGAGTCGGCGGCCGTGGTCGTCGACTGTGCTCTCGAGGTCGTCGAGACTCGCTTCCAGGTCCGCGACGGTCGCCGCGAGCGCGTCGAGTTCCTCGTGGCCGTGCTCGGCCGGCGCCTTCGCGTCGGCCTCGCGTTTGACCTGGATGACCCGCTCGCGCACGTCCTCGATCTTCCCAATGAACTCGGATTCGAGGCGGTCGAGGTCGGCCGTGAGCCGTTCCTCGACCTCGGCGGCGTCGCCACCGTCGTCGAGTTGCTCGCTGACGGCCGCGGCGATATCGGGGATCCGCTCGGCGACGACGTCACGCACCCGGTCCTCGAGGTTGGTTTCCGACGCGAGCGTCGCATTCGCGTCGACGTCCCCTTCGAGTTCCTCGACCGCACGATACGACGCGAGCAACTGTACGACGACGGTTTCCCGGTCGACGCCGAGGGCGGTCGCCTGCCGGTCGACCCACTCCCCGAGGTCGGCCGGCAGCGACACCGAGAGAGACTCGTCGGACGGCTCGCTCGCCATTACCTCTGTTTCACGCCACTGGACAGTTAAGGGTTCCCCGCCCATTCTCGAAAATCGAATCGACCGCTGGCTCGTCGGAACGGTGGTCGCTGCCCGTTATCTCGTCGGAACGGTGCTCGCTGCCCGTTATCTCGTCGGAACGGTGCTCGCTGCCCGTTATCTCGTCGGAACGGTGCTCGCTGCCCGCTATCTCGTCGGCCCGATGATCGCGAGGCCGGGTTACCGGATCTTCCTGACGTCGCTGATGTCGAAGCCGCCCTCGCCGACTTCGGTCTCGAACTGGACGATGTTCTCCTCCTCGATCCCCGAGAGGACGCCGCGGAACTGCTTGACGACGAGCGTCCGTGCGCGGGTCGACCCGCCGCTGGCCCACTCGAACTCGAGGGTGCCGTTGACCCCGTCGACGAGCTGACCGTACTCGGTGGGCGTGACCGTCTCGCTGTTGAGGTGGACGAGCACGAGCCCGTTCCAGGCGTCGGCACCCTTCTGGAGGCCCTTGACGAGGAAAGCGATGTCCGACCAGTCCAGGTCCTGGTCGCGACCGGCAGTGCTGATCAGGTCCGTCAGCGAGTCGATGATGAACAGGTTCCCCGAGGCGTTGCGGTTCAGGATCTCCCCGAGTTCGCCGAGGATGTCGTCGCGCTCGTGGCGCGCTCGCAACTCGGTGATGTCAGCGGTCTGTTCGGCGTACCAGTTCCGCGGGACCGGGCTCTGGTGAAAGTACTGCTCCGAGAGGTCGTGGAAGGTGATCCCCCCGCCCCCCGCGTCGACGATCTCCGACTCCATCGTCATCGCGACCTCCTCGCGGAACTGCCGCTCGCTCTCGGTGAAAGAGATATAGTGAACTTCGCCGGGCGAGCGCGCGCCCGACGCGAGGTCACCGTAGTACAGGTCGTGGCGCTCCTCGTCGACGTTTGCCAGCGCGTTCATCAGCGCGCTCGTGTGCATGAACTCCCGGGACCCCGCGCCCCCTTCGCCCGCCAGGAGGACGACACTCCCCGGCGGAGCACCACCCCCGATCGTGGTGTCGAGTTGCCGAATCCCGAAGGGTAGCCGTTCCATGCCCCTCACATTTGTCGCCGGCCGCTTACCAGTTACGGGGCCCTGGCCGACGAGTCGTCGACAAACCGACCGACACGTCTCGCGGCTACGGTGTGGGCAGCCGTCTCACCCGCCGTCGACGACGGCGCCCTCGTTTCGCGGCGCGGCGACGGTGACGCGGCCCTCGCAGTCGGTTGCCGCGAGCGCGTCGGCCGCGGCGTCCGCGACGCGGGCCGCCCGCTCGGCGTCCGTCAGGGCGTACACCGTGGGCCCCCAGGAGGACTGTCCGGTGCCGGTAACGGCGGGTTCGTCCGAGAGTCGGGCGACCAGTTCGCCGGCCGGTGGGCGGTAGACCCCGCCCTGCTCGTCGGCGTACCACGCGCCGTTGAGCCGTCCCAGCCGGTCGACCGCCGCGCCGAAGGCCCTGTGGTCGCCCGTCGCCGCCGCGGGCAGGAGATGCTGAGTAACCAGCTGTGCCACCTCCTCCGTGATGGTCGGGTCGGCGCGCTCGACGACCGAGCGCATGCTCCGATCCTCCTCCTCGCCGCTTCGCCCGTCCCCGATGTCGGGAATCGCGAGGACGAACCGCCAGTCCGCGGGGAGTTCGTGACGCGCGACGACCGGCGGGACCGTCCACTCGCCGCGCTCGGGTGCGGCCGTGGTGAACAGTTCGGTCGGGTGACCGCCGTCGACGACGAATCCGCCGCGCTCGAAGGTAGCGACGCCGATACCGCTGCGGCCGCCCCGGCCCAGCGCCGGCGCGCTTTCGCGGGGGTCGGCCGGGATGTCGTAGGCATCGGCGATAGCGACCAGACTCGACAGCGCGAGCCGGGTCCCGCTTCCGAGGCCGGCGTGGCGGGGCAGGCCGTCGTCGACGCGGACCCGCGCGCCCGGCACGCCGAGGTGGTCGACGACCGCCTGCACGTACGGCCGGGCGGTCCCGTCGTTACAGTCGACGCCCTCGGCGCGGTCGGCCCGGAGCTCCAGTCGGGGCTCGGTCAGCGCGACGCCGACACCGCCGTAGAGCCGCCGGTGGGCCAGCGAGAGGTTCTGGAAGCCGAAGTGGAGGCGCCCGCCCACCGTGACTCGGGTCATAGCGGACGTATCGGCGGCCCCGAACTACGGCCTTTCGACACCGGCCGTCCTCGCCGTCGTCGGTGTCGCGCCGGTCGCCGGAGGCTCACGCGGCCACCGCGGTCGCCGGGGATCACGCGGCCACCGCGGCCACCGCGGTCGGATCGGCCCCCGTCACGCCAGCGGCAGGAGTTCGGTCGGCGGTCCGCCCGGGAGTTCGTCGCGGTCGTGGGCCGCGCCGAAGTCGAGGTCTGGACCGCGGGCGATCAGCCGCTTGGGGTTGACGTCGGGGTGGGTCGTGTAGTAGTGTTCCGTGATGTGGTCCATGTCGACCGTCTCGGCGACTCCCGGCGTCTGGTACAGGTCCAGCAGGTACGGCCAGAGGTTGTCGTACTCGTGGATGGCCTTCAGGTTGCATTTGAAGTGGGTGTGATAGACGTGGTCGAAGCGGATCAGCGTCGTGAACATGCAGATATCGGCCTCGGTCAGGCGGTCGCCCGCGAGATAGCGCTGGTCCTCGAGGACCGCGTCCCAGTGTGAGAGGGCCTCGAACAGGTCATCGATGGCGCGGTCGTAGGCCGCCTGCGAGTCCGCGAACCCGGCGCGGTAGACGCCGTTGTTGATCGGGTCGTATATCTCCTCGATGATCCGGTCGATCTCGTCCTGGTACCCCTCGGGGTACAGGTCCACGTCGCGGTCCGCGATGTCGTCGAACTCGGTGTCGAGCATCCGCAGTATCTCCGCGGACTCGTTGTTGACGATGGTCTCCTCCTCACGGTCCCAGAGGACCGGCACCGTCACGCGGCAGTTCGCGTCCGGGTCGGCTTCCACATACAGTTCCCGCAGGTAGTCCGACCCGTACAGCGAGTCCGCGGTACAGCCCGCCTTGTCGGGGGTGAACTGCCAGCCGTCCTCCGCACGGAACGGATCGACCACGTCGACCGAGATGGCGTCTTCCAGCCCCTTCAGCGAGCGGACCAGCAGGGTCCGGTGGGCCCACGGACAGGCGTACGAGACGTAGAGGTGGTATCGCCCGGCCTCGGGCTGAAATCGCGCGTCCGGTTCGTCGCGTATCTCGTTCCGGAAGGCCGTCGTCCCGCGCTCGAACTCCCCGTCCTCGTTCGTCAGTTCGTGAGCGTCCGTCCGCCACTCGCCGTCGACGAGTCTGTTCATGTCTCCCGGTTGGGTCGCCACCCCCAAAAGCCCACCAGTGACCCGCGTGTAACTGGCCGTTCGTCGAGCGATACCTGTCGGCGCTCCGTTGCCGGCGCGCCGCCGGAAAAGTGCCACACGCACGCGCGGGTCGGTTCGGTTCGAAGACGCGGGGCCGGTTCGAAGGCTTTATCCTCGCGCTGGGATTCGTCTACACCAAGACCATGGCCGAGAAACCAGCCTCGATGTACCGGGACATCGACAAGCCCGCGTACACCCGACGGGAGTACATCACGGGTATTCCCGGCTCGAAGATCGCACAGCACAAGATGGGAGACAAGGAGGCCGACGCCGAGGACTACCCCGTCCAGATCTCCCTCATCGTCGAGGAGTCCGTCCAGCTCCGTCACGGCTCCCTGGAGGCCTCGCGCCTCTCGGCGAACCGCCACCTCATCAAGGAGTTCGGCGAGGGCAACTACAAGATGGTCCTCCGGAAGTTCCCCCACCAGGTCATCCGGGAGAACAAGCAGGCGACCGGCGCCGGGGCCGACCGTGTCTCCGACGGCATGCGCCAGTCCTTCGGCAAGATCGTCGGCACCGCCGCGCGCGTCCAGTCCGGTGAACAGCTCTTTACGGCCTACTGCGACGTCGACCAGGCCGAGGCCGTCAAGGAAGCGTTCCGCCGTGCCTACAACAAGATCACCCCGCCGTGCCGGATCAAGATCGAACGCGGCGAAGAACTGCTGATCACCTGAACCCGGCCGAACCGGATCCGATTTTTCCGAGGTCGCTCCGACAGCGTCGCTCGAACTCTCGACCGTTCCACGGCGGAGCGGCTAAGTACGCATCGTCACAAGCGAGGGTATGCTCCGGCTGGCGGTGGCGACCGACGCAGAGACCTACGAGCGGATGCGCGACCCGCTTGCAGCCCGCGACATCGCGGTCGAGCACGTCCAGACGCGCTATCGGACGATATCGCTCACCGACCCGCCGTGGGGCGAGTTCGACGCGGGCTTCGTCTTCCCGCCGCGACTCATGGAAGGTGGCATCGCCGACGCGGTCCTCGGGGTGCCCTGGGTCAACGACCGCGAGGCGATCCTCCGCTCGCGAAACAAGGCCGGTGCGCTCGCCACGCTCGCGGACGCCGGCGTCCCGGTCCCCGAAACTGTCGCCGTCTCCAATCCCGCCGACGAGTCCGACCTCGTCGACGCCGTCGACCGGTTCGACCTGCCGGTCGTCGTCAAGCCAAACTCGACGACCCGCGGTGTCGGCGTCGCCAAGGCCGCCGACCGCGACTCGCTGCTCGGGGTCGTCGACTATCTCGACCTCGTCCACGACTTCCAGGCGACCGGCGACAAGTCCTACCTGATCCAGGAGTACCTCCCCGGCGCGACCGACTACCGGGTGATGGTGCTCGACGGCGAGTACGTCGGCGCGGTCGAGCGCCGCCTCCCCGACGACGCGCTGACCGCGGGCCAGTGGAAACACAACGTCCACCGCGGTGCCGAGGCCCGCCGGGTCGACCTCGACCCCGAACTGCGCGAGTTAGCCGAGCGAGCCGCCGAGGCGATGGACATTCCCTTCCTCGGCGTCGACCTGCTCGTAACTGACGAGCGCTGTGTCGTCAACGAGACCAACGCCCGCCCGACCATCGACGACGCCGCGAAGTACGTCGACGGGTTCTGGGATGATCTGGCAGACCTGATCCGGGAGACGGCCGAGCAGGAGCGGTAAGCGCACGAGACGGTCGTTTTTGGTCCAGCTTTTTGCGCGAGTGGTCGTGAGCGGAGCGAACGACCCGAGCGGAAAAAGGTGGTCTCGGGACGACCTGGCCGAACTGATTCGGGAGACGGCCGAGCAGGAGCGGTGAGGATAGTGTTCAGACGCGGACTTGGCATTGTGGGAAACAGCGATGGCCGTCTCTTATCTGAACGCTGCCTCAGTGAGCGCGCGAGAACTTACAAGGCAGGGCGCCCAAGGCCGGGACGACGGCATGACGGCGCGCGACCCCTCGTTTGCGATCCCCGGCCGGCCCGAGCGGACCTACCCGCGCAGCGGCGGCGTCGAGTACGAGGGCGAGACCGTCTTCGAACTCGTCCCGGACGAGGAACGCGACACCGCCACACTGGATCGACTCGTCACGGCAATCATCGAGTCCGGGCCGTATCGCGCCGGCGACTTCCTCGACTTGCCGATGGCGCTCTATCTGGTTCGCGACGAGGAAACTGCGGACGTGTTCCGCGTGACCGTCCGAGATGGCACCGTCCGCCTGCACGTCCTTCCCGAGACCGATTCCGAGGGACTGCGGCGGTTCTACGACCGACTGGTCGAACGGGGCGACTGCGAGTGGCGCGTCGACTGTCACACCGACTGCGGGTAAGTCGTCGCTCCCTGTGAACCCCATTGACGACCGAAAACGGGTCGGATCGCCGCTCTCAGACGCCTTCGACCGTTTCGCGGTAGGCGACGACGGCCTCGTGAGCGGCGTCGATGTCCGCGGCGGCGTCGTCGCCGGCGGTCTCGACCAGGTCGTCGAACGAGAGTTCGATCCGGGCGAGTCGGCCGTGGTCGGGGCCGCGGTCACGGGTCGCCAGCGAGTCGAGCTGGTCGGCCAGGTCGCGCAGGCGTTCGGCCGTCTCCGCATCGGTCGCGGCGTCGGCCGCCGATTCGAGTTGGTCGCTCGCGGTCGCAAGGTCTTCCCGTGTCATACCCAGCGGTTCGACGCACCCGCCGAAAACCGTTTCGATGAACGTGTTCGGCGGCGTCCGCGAGTTCATTCACCGGCACGGACCCGCAGGCCGATCCCGTCGGGATCCGTGACCGCGAACGCGCGTGGCTCCGAGCGGGCCTCCCCGTCGTTCGGTTCCGCGTCCGCCGCTTCCGCGTCCGCCGGCTCCGCGCCCGGCACCGCCGCGCCGTCCAGGTGTTGAACCGTCACGCCCGCAGTTTCGAAGCGCTCGCGGACCGCCCGCAACGCGGCCGGGGGGACCACCACCTCGAACCACTCGAGGCCGCGCCCCGTCGCGCCGGTCGAGCGCCCGTTCCAGACGTTACAGCCGACGTGGTGGTGGTACTCGCCGGCGGCGAAGAAGGCGGCGCCCCGCGTCTCCTGGCGGACGGTCATCCCGAGCGCGTCGGCGTAAAAGTCCCGGGCCGCGCGAAGCGACGTGACCTCGAGGTGGACGTGCCCCACGTCGCTCTCCGGCGGGACCGACGACGTGCCGGTCGCCTCGGTCGCGAGCGCGTCCAGGTCGAGCGGGGCCGTCTTCATCTCCACGTGGCCGTCCGCGTTCGTCGACCACGTCTCCCGCGGCCGGTCGCAGTAGATTTCGACGCCGTTGCCCTCCGGATCCTGCAAATAGAGCGCCTCACTGACGCCGTGGTCCGAGGCGCCCGAGAGGCGCCACTCGGCGCGGACCCGACTGAGCGCGTCGGCCAGTGCCGAGCGCGACGGGACCCTGAACGCGGTGTGAAAGAGGCCGGCGGCGTCGGGCGGTCGGGCCGGCGCGTCCGCGTCACCGACCAGTTCGAGCAGGGCTATCCGGTCGGTGCCGAGCGTCGCTCGTTCGCCGTCGCGGGCCCTGACGGTCAGGCCGACCACGTCGCGGTAGAACGCGACGAGTTCGTCGAGGTCACTCACGCGGAGCGCGATCCGGCCGACGTGTGCCGCCGATGGAAGTGTCGTCATGTCTCTTCACAACAGCCGCGATGTGCGTGGAGCAGTCTGTATCTACGATATATCATCGAGGAGGACATTAATAACCGTCGCCGAGGCGATCATCACCATCTCTCCCGACGCCGAGGCGGGCGTCAGTATCCCACGCCAAGGTGCGTGTGGACGTGCTCGCCGCTCTCCAGTTCGTCGGCGAGGGCGACCGCGTAGTCCTCGGCCGTGACGTAGCTGTCACCCTCGTCGTCGACGACGAGTTCGCCCACGGCGGTGCGGTACTCGCCGGTTCGGTCGCCGGGTTCGATGATCGCCGGGGGCGCGAGGTAGGACCACTCGAGGTCGTCTGCCGTACGGACGACCTCGAACGCGTCGATGTGTGCCTCCGCCAGCGCGACGAGTTCGTCCGGGAACTCCTCTGTCTCGACGAACTGCGTGTCCTCGGCGACGTAGAGGCTCCCCGCGCCGCCGACCCACAGCAGTCGGTTCGTGCTCGACGCGCGGACGCCCGCGACGACCGCTTCGGCCATCTCGATCAGGATTTCGAGGTCGGCGTCCTCGGCGGGCCCGAGCGCGGAGACGACCGCATCGTGGTCCGACGCGAGGCTCTCGATGGCGTCGGCGTCCGTCGCGTCCAGCGCGGCGGCGTCGAAGCGCTCGCCCCCGACGGCCTCTATCTCGCCGCTGCGGGACGTTCCGGTCACCTCGTGGCCGCGGTCCGTGAGTTCATCTGCGATACGCTGTCCGATCATGCCGCTCGCACCGAGTAGGAATACGTTCATGGGTATGGTTCGTCGTGGCCGGGTGGGCCACGTCGTCACTCGACCTTCGAGCGGGACACACATAGGCGCTCCCGGACGCCGGCGTCAGTGGGTGACATCGGTGTTACCGGCGTTTTGCACCTGCCGGTGTTACCCGGATGGTTCGCACACGCCGGTGTTACCCCGCCGGTTCGCACCCGCTGGAGGTACTCGGACGGTTCGCACGCCCGATCCGGAGTTCGTTCCAACACCGGAGCGCCACACTGTTGGCGAGTCCGGACCTATCGCGACGCATGCCTGCTGACGACCCATCGGCGTCCGACCGGATCCCGGGCGCCAGAGACGCGAGCGACGGGGACACGGACGGAGATTCACTGGCCGCCACAGAACCACATCCGGACGTACAGCGCGTGATGGCACAGCGCGAGAAGTTCCGCCCGCTGGCGCTGTCGACGCTCGGGGCCCGCGGCACCCGCCTTCTCGTCCGCGTCGGCCAGTGGTTCCAGGACGCCGACCCGCCGGCGGTCGGAGCCACGGCCGACCTGTCGATCCCCGGTCCCGACGGCGAAATCGACGTTCGGACCTACCGGCCCGCGGGCGCGGGACCGTTCCCGACGGTCGTCACCTTCCACGGCGGTGGGTACGTCTTCGGGGGCATCGACAGCCACGACCTGTTCTGTCGGCATTTGACCGTCGAGAGCGACTGTGAGGTGGTCTCGGTCGACTATCGGCTAGCGCCGGAACACCCGTTTCCCGCGGCGGTCGAGGACGCCAACGCCGCCGTCGAGTGGGCGGCGAGCGGGCCAGCGGCGCTGGCGTGTGGGGGCCGCGGCGACGGGGACGGGACCGGCACGCCGCTTGCAGTCGCCGGCGACAGCGCCGGCGGCGGCCTCGCGGCCGTCGTCTCGCTGATGGCCGCCGAGCGCGACGGCCCGGAAATCGACTACCAGGCCCTCGTCTATCCGGCGGTCGGTACCCGTGAGGACCAGCCGTCGATGCGCGAGCACGCCGGTCTGATCCTGACCGAGGACGACCTGCGCTGGTTCCAGGACTGTTACTACGGGAGCGACGTTCACCTGCGGAACCCCTACGCCGACCCCTCGCGGGCGTGTGACCTGTCGGGCGTAGCGCCGGCGACAGTCGTCACTGCGGGGTTCGACCCGCTGCGCGACGGCGGCGTCGCCTACGCCCGCCAACTGGTCGCAGACGGCGTGTCGGTCCGCTTTCGCAACTACCCCGAGATGGTCCACGGCTTCGCGACGATGCTCTCGGAGACCGAGGACGTCGACCGCGCGGCCGAGGCCGTCGCGGCCATCGGTGCGGACCTGCGAACGGCGTTCGACCTGGACTGACGGCGATCAGTTCCGATCGTACCGACACTCCGGTCGCTACGCCAGCCAGCGCGGCCGCAAGGGCACGTCGAACCGGTCGGTCGCGACGAGGCCGAGGCCGAACAGGCCGGCGAGCGCGACGGGGACCCAGTTGCCGAATGCGGCGTTGACCGCGCCCCAGAGGATGACGAAACTCACCATGTCGTCGAGCATGAACTCCGTGTCAGCCAGGCGGTCCAGCAGGGCGTCGCGGTCGAGCCCCAAGTCGAACGCGACGACGGCGACCGCGGCCGAGAGTACCCAGCCAGCGTAGTTCGACCACGGCACGCCGTAGTAGGCGCCGCCGGCGTCGTAGGTCCAGAATCCAAGCGCCACCGCGCCCGGATCGAGGACGAGGTCGACGGCGATCACCGTCGCGACGACGACCGGCAGGCGAACCCACGCGCGCCGGGTCAGGTCCCCGAGCAGGAGCAGACAGAGCAGGTAGCTGTTCAGGACGAGCGGGAAGAAAAAGACCGGCAGGCCGAGCGGGACGCCGCCGAGCATCGGCCCGAGCGAGACGCCGTACTCGAAGGCGCCGTAGGGCCAGTCGGTCGTCACGCCGACGTACTCGATGCCGTAGGCGTAGGCGGTCAGCGCCGCGAGCGCGATCCCCGCCTTTCGGTCGAGTAGGGGCGCGACGCCGGCGACGAGCGGCAGGCGCATCACCGCGACGCCGACGAGGACGAGCAGGGGGTTAAAAGCGAGCGGCGACGGGAGCCACCCCCACGCGCTCGCGAGCAAGAGCGCGGCACCGGTGACCGGGAAGACGACAGCGATGGTGAACCGGTTCGCGCGGACGAGGCCGTCGAGCCACGTTTCGATGGCGGCGCGGTCGAACCGGGCAGGAGTCGCTCGCTCCCACGCGCCGGTTTCAGGCCGCATAGGTCAGCCTCCAGAGCCCGCCCATCGTCAGGAGCGCGCCGACGACGGTGTTGAGGACCGGGAACCACCAGTAGGCGCGGTCGACGGCGACCGACGAGCGCGCGACCCACGCGGTAAACAGGGGGTAGACGGCGATCAGCGCGCCCAGCCGCGGGTCGAGCAGGCCGAAGACTATCGCCGAGAGCGCCCAGACGACCGCGCAGTAGGCGTAGGTCCGCGATTCCCCCAGGACGGTCGCCGTCGTCTCGATGCCGGCGCGGCGGTCCGGTTCGATGTCGGGGATGGCCGAGAAGGTGTGCATCGCCATCGTCCACAGCCAGCCGCCGGCGACGGCGAGTGCGGGCGGGACGGCGCCGGCGATGGCCGCGTAGGCCACCACCCCGGGCAGGATATAGAGCCCGTTCGACAGCGAGTCGAGGAGCGGCGTCGTCTTGAATCGGAGGGGAGGTGCGCTGTATTCGACCGCGAGCGCGAGGAAGGCGACCATCGCGGCGCCCCCAGCGGGCGGAAGCAGGGGAAAGAACGCCGCGCCGAGCGCCCCGGAGGCGACGACGGCGACGAGGACGCCGCGACTGCCGCGATAGCGGACTTCCCTGTCTTCCTTTTTCGGGTTCTCCGTGTCGATGTCGGCGTCGAAAACGTCGTTGACGCCGTAGAGGAAGACGTTCGCGGGCACCAGGAAGTACGCGAAGAGGCCGACGGCCAGCGGGGCGACCAGGTCGGCGGTTCCGTCGGCGGCGTAGACGGCCCCGACCGCGGCCGGTCCGGCGAGATACAGCCAGAAGCGGGGCCGCGAGAGCCGCAGGAGGTAGCCGACGCTCGTGTCGGCGGGGGCGAGCGCCGCGAGCCGCGAGGTGAGCGCGCCCATCAGTGTCTACGGGAACGGGAGCGAACCCCGCTCTGTGTCACGCTCGTCGCGCAGGAGCGCGTCGGCGGTGTGCTGGCCGCTGATGAGACACATCGGCACGCCGATGCCGGGCGTCGTGAACGAGCCGGTGAAATACAGGCCGTCGACGGCCGTCGAGCGGTTCGGTGGGCGCAACAGGGCGGTCTGACGGAGCGTGTGCGCCAGCCCCAGCGCCGTCCCCTCGGTGGCGTTGTAGCGCTCGCAAAAGTCCGAGACGCAGAAGTCCTCCTCGAAGACGATACGGTCGCGCAGTTCCGTCCCGGTGTTTTCGGCCACGTCGTCGAGTATCCGCTCGCGGTACTGCTCGCGCAGTTCCGGGCCGTCCTCCAGCCCCGGCGCGATGGGCACGAGCACGAACAGGTTGCTGTGGCCCTCCGGGGCGACCGTGTCGTCGGTTTTCGAGGGGACACAGCAGTAGTATGCCGGTTCGTCGGGCCACTCCGGATCCTCGAATATCTGATCGAAGTGCGGGTCCCAGTCGTCCGGGAGAACGAGCGTGTGATGGGCGAGGTCGGGCACGTCGCCCTCGACGCCGAGATAGAGGAGATAGGCCGAAGGCGCGTAGGTGCGGTCGTCCCAGTAGTCGGCGTCGTACTGTCGTTCGTGTTCGGGCATCAGTTCCTGCTCGGCGTGGGCGTAGTCGGCGTTGACGACCACGCGGTCGGGGCGCCGTTCGACGCCGTCGGCGGAGACGACCGAGAACCCCTCCTTTCGGCGGGTGATCTCCTCGACGGCACTCCCCGTCTCGAAGTCGACGCCCAGCCGCTCGGCCAGGTCGACGACGGCGTCGACGACGACGCCGATGCCGCCCGGGTGGTCCCCGTTCTCGTCCGTCTCCTGGGAGACCGGGTAGTAGACGCCGAGGTTGAAATCGACGTGGCTCATCATGTTGTAGAGCGCGGGCGTGTTTCGCGGCGAGCCACCGAGAAAGACCAGCGTGTACTGCATGATCTGCTGGAGTTTGGGGTTCTCGAAGTAGTTCGAGACGTGGCCCTGCATCGAGCGCAGGAGTTTGAGCCCGACGGGCGCGGCGGTCATCACGTCCAGGTCCACCCAGTCGCGCAGGCGCGAGCGGTCCTCGTAGACGAACTTCTCCATTGCGGTCCCGTAGTGGCGCTCGCTGGTCGCGAGGTAGTCGTCGAAGGCCGCGCCCGCGCCGGGTTCGATGGCCTCGAACAGCTCCCGGTTGGTCGCGCGGTCGGCGGCGATGTCGACGACTTCGCCGCCCCCGTCGAGAAACGACCGATTCTCGAACGCGGCCGTCGCTCCCCGACCGCTCGCGGCGCCCGTCGATTCCCGATTCGCGGCGTCCACGGACCCATCACTCGCGGTCGACTCCCCCTTGAAGAAGATCCGGTAGTGAGGGTCGAGCCGTTCGAGGTCGTAGTAGTCGCCGGGTTCGCGGCCGAAATGGCCGAAAAACCGCTCGAAGACGTCCGGCATCAGGTACCACGACGGCCCCATATCGAAGCGAAAGCCCTCGGCTTCCAGCCGGCTGGCGCGGCCGCCGAGCTGGTCGTTTTGCTCGACGAGCGTCACGTCGGCGCCCGCGTCCGCGAGGTAACACGCGGCCGAGAGTCCGCCGACCCCGCCACCGACCACCGTGACCGACGCGTCCGTCCGAACGTCCGAAACCCGTGTCATCGCGCGATCCTTGGGAGTGACCACGCAAAAAGGTAGACCAAAACGCGGCCGCAACCGAAGTGAGCGGCCGTGGCCCCCGCTCCGCTCGTCGGCACTCCACACCGACAGGCTTTTTACCTGGTATCGAAGTTTTCCCTACACGATGGATATTAACAACGGTGCCAAAGTTAATAACTCTGCGCAGCTGTCGGTCGTCGGGGCGGCCGGCGTCGTCGGACTGGTCGTGCTTTCGGGGCTCGCGCTCGTGACGAACACGTGGAAGGTGCTGGCCATCTCCTGGGTCGCGTTCGCGGCGATGGCGGCCGGCGCCTATCTCGGCGGAATGGCAACGACGACCAGTCCGACGCGGCTAGTCTGGGGCTACGGGCTGGCCAGCGGCGCGATGGTGACCAGCGCGTCGATGTTCCTCGTCCCGCAAGCGATCGGAATCAGCAGCGGTGCGGGAACGCCGCGCATCGGCGGCATCGGCATCGCGCTCGGGCTGGTCGTCGGCTACAGCGGTCACGTGATCGGCCACCGGCTCACCCACCGCGACCTGCCGATGGACGTCACGACCGCCCAGATCTCCGCCCACGCGCTCTCGGCGGGCGCGATCATCGGCCTCGTCTACGGGTCGATGCCGTCGCTGGGCCTGTTGCTCGGCCTCGCGATCGTCTCGCACAAGGGCCCGGCCGGCTACGCTGCCGCCCGTCGCCTCCGCCGTAACGGCAAGCCCGTCACGGCTTTGCTCCTCCCCGCGGCCGGCGTCGGCCTCACCGCCATCCCCGCGGCGGCACTCCCGCTTCCCGACTCCGCGACGGCCAACGCCGTCGTCTTCGGTTTCGCCGCCGGCATCTTCCTCCACGTCGCGATGGACTTTCTCCCCAACTGCGAGGCCGGCTCGGAGATCGACCAGGTCTGCTCGCTCCACGAGGAGTCACACGATTTGCTCGACCGCCTGCGCACCCACGCCGTCGGGAGCACCGCCGTCGGCGCCGCCGCCGTCGTCGTCGCCTGGCTCGCGCTGATGGCCTAACGCCGTCGGTCAGCCGTCGCGGTCGTCGCCGCTGCTGACCGCCACGACCAGCGCGAGCGCGCCGGAAAACAGCGCGATGACGGCCAGCGTCGGCGCCCCGCCCGTCGCAGCGAGGAACGCGCCGCCGGCGAGGAGAACCCCCGCCGCGCCGACGCCCACCGTCAGCCCGACGTGTGCGAGTTCGGCGCGGCCCGTGTCGGCCTCACGGCCCAACTGGCGGCCCAGCGTGATGGCGTAGCCGCCCGCGTCCCAGGCCACGACCGCACACAGGGCGGCCGGGACGGTCACCCGTGGGCCCGCGCCGTTCAGGCCGGCGACGACGACGGCGAACACGAGCGCGACGGTCCCGTGGTCGACGCGCTTCCGTTCGCCCGCGTAAAGCCCGTAGCCGATCAGCGCGACACCCACGGATCCGACCGACCCGGCAAATTCGACCGCCGCGCCGGCAAATCCGGCCGCCAGCACCGCCGCCACGAGCGCTACCGCCGCGCTCGCGCGCGTCGGCGAGCGGTCGACGGGGTCCGCATCGGACCGGGTGCCGAGGGCCGGACCGGTACCATCCCGCTCCGTGACCGCGGCGTCCGTCCCGCCGGCGTCGCGGCTCACTCCGACCACCGGGCTCGCGCCCGTTCCAGCGCCGTCGCGAACGGTTCGCCGTGTGGCCAGTCGAGGATCCGGATCCCCTCGCGACGGAGCGCGGCCAGTCGATCGGCCCGCTCCATGCGCGCCAGCCGCTCGGCGGGACCACGGTCGGTCGTCGGGTCCGGGCTGATCACCGTCACCGGGTGCCCGTACGCGTCGAGTCGGCGCGCGGTCCGGGCCGCGTAGTCGTCACAGCACGGCGAGAACAGGAGCACCTGCGCGTCGTCGGGGAGCCGTCCGTGGAGTCGGTCGATCCGCGCGGCGCGCAGTTGCTCGCGGCGCTCGGGCAACAACCCCTCGTAGGTGTGCTGGGCGGGCGGGACCGGCGAGAGCGCCGGATGAGTCGTCAGCAGTTCCCGGCCGCGGGCGCGGTGCTGTTCGCCGGTCCCGGGCGAGAGCCACGCGCCCCCGCGACCGAACACCGCGACGCCGGCCCGGTCGCCCGTGTCCAGGAGGGTCCCGAAAGAGGCGATGGCCGCGTCGACGCCGCGCTCGACCGCGTGGCGCGCCTCCGGCGTCGGCGCCAGGTACGACACACGGCGCGCGTCGACCAGGAGGACGACCGTTCCGGCCCGCTCCTCGCGGAACTCGAGGGTGCCGAGTTCACCGGTCTTCGCCCGGCGGTACCAGTCGATCCGGCGCAGCGGGTCGCCCGGGCGGTACTCGCGGGTGGCGTGGAACTCCACGCCGTCGCCGCCGGCGTCGGTCGGTATCCGGCCCGTGTAGGGCGTCGTCCGGTCCCGGAGCGGCAACACGTCCGTCGAGATCCCCCGCGGCACACACCGGAGCGTCGTCTCGGTGCTGACGGTCGTCTCGCGCTCGACGCCCCCGCTCGGGTCCGCGACGACCACCCGCGCGGGCCCCCACTCGTGGTCGCCCCGCGGGACCTGCACCTCGTACCTGACGGTGTCCGTTTCGCCCGGCCGGAGCGCCGTCGCGAACCGCGGTGAGCCGTCGACGACTTCCAGCCCCGACGGGACGCCATCGACCACCCGGACGTCGGTGAGCGCGCCCGGCCCGACGTTCCCGACGGTCAGCGCCACCGACACCGTCTCGCCCGGCGCGGGCGTCGCGTCGTCGACCGAGCGGTCGAGTTCCAGCACGGACTCGCCGGCGTTGTCGGTCGTCCGCGGCGGGCGCGCGCTCGACCCGTAGCCCGCGTAGACGGCGCCCACGACGCCGGCCAGCACCAGCCCCGGCTGGCGCGTGACCAGCCCGAGCCCGCAGACCAGGAAGGCGATGGCACCGATCCCCCGCCAGTGCTCGGTTCGGTAGTCGCCGAGCACCGCGCCGTCGGCGGCGGAGTCGTCCGCCTCACCCGCGTCGCCGAGTGTCCGCTCGGCCCCGACGACGCCGCCGGTGACGGGGTCGACCCAGCTCGTCGGCCAGCCCTGGTCCGACCCGCCGGTTCCGGACGTGGGGTTCGCGCCGCCCGAGGCGTCCACGCCCGTATCGCCCGCGATTGCGCCGCCCGCGCCGTCCTCGCCCGTGTCGGTGGCGACTGCGCCGCCCGCGCCGTCCTCGCTCCACCGGCTCGCCCGGCTCGCTCCCTCGTCGCCGGGCCCACCCGCGCGTCCCTCGCCATCCGCCGGGTCGGGTGCGTCCTCGTCGTCGCTCATACCGCACCCTCCCGGATCCGGGCGAGCGCGTCGACCGCGCGCTCGGCGCCCCGCTCGTAGGGGTCGATCCCCCGGAGTCGCCAGCGGACGCCCGTCAGGAAGGGCGGATCGAACGCGCCGCTGGCCAGCACCGCGGCGGCCAGGGCGTCGTCGGTCCAGGTCCCGTCCTCGACCTGTCGGCGTGCCTCCTCCGGTGTGCAGTTGCGCTCGGCGACGAGCGCGTCGACAACGCGGTCTTCGAGTCGGCGCTCGAAGGCCAACCGCGCCGACGGGTCCGGACCCGTGGGGTCACACGCCGCGCCGGGGACCGGAACGCGCACGCCCCGCTCGCGGTCCGGCGTCGACACCCGCTCGCCGTCAGTCAGCGACCGATCGAGCGCCACGAACAGCCCCGCGACAAGGGTGACGATTCCGAGTACCGCCAGCGCCGGCCCGGGATCGATCGCCGGGACAGCACCCTCGCCCGCCAGACTCCCCACCACGAGGGCGGCGAGGCCGACGGCCACCGCGCCGACGCCGACGGCCGCGAGCACGCGCCTCACGGCGACTCACTCCCGTAGGTCCGCTCGATCCGCCGGAGCGTGGCTACGGCCTCCTCGGCTCGGGTGTCGGGGTCCGCGCCGCCGTACCGAACGTCCCGGAACAGGTCCGTCAGCCGCTCGACGTCGTCGGACGCCATTCCCGCATCGACGGCCACCGCGGCGAACTCCTCGGCGGTCGTCGCGTCGGGGTTGGCCACCTCCAGGTGGTCGGTCATCTCCACCCACGCGCGATACACCTCGTTGGAGACATCGGCCTGCGTCTCGATGCGGTCGGCCGCCGCGCCGGCCGCGTCGCCGACCCCCGAAAGATCCGTTCCGCCGGGCGGGTCCTCGGCCGTCAGTTCGTCGGCCGTGAACGACCCGAAATCGGGCTTGACCAGGAACAGGACGACCGCGCCGACCAGCGCCAGGAGCGCGACGCCGACGAGCAACATCGACGCCTCGAACACCGCGCCGACCGCCCCGAACAGCGACCCGGCCACGGGCGGAATCGTGCCACAGGAGGTCACGAGCCACAGGACCACGGGCGGAGCGACCACCAGCGCCGGGAGGACCGAGCCCACCAGCCGGTAGGCAACGACGCCGAACAGGCCGACGGCCGCCAGTCCGAGGACCAGTCCCAGCGTGCTGTCGAGCGGGCCCGGACAGCCGATGTCGGTCCCGCCGCCACGGTCGTCATCATCGTCAACCGGGGTCGCCGTGCCTTGCGGTTCGGCCGGCGTCTGCGGTTCGCGGTCGCCCCCGGACGCCGAATCGAGGCTGTCGACGGTCGCGGCGGTCGCACCCAGCGCGAGGACGGCGAGGGCGACCAGCGCCGCCGTCCGGACGCGGCGGTCCATCAGTCCGAGGCCGCCGCCTCGGCCACGGTCGGCACCGGCACCGACGCCAGCACGTCCTCGACCACGTCCGCGCGGGTCACGTCCGCGACGGTCGCGTCCGGCGTCAGCACGAGTCGGTGGGTCAACACCGCCGGCGCGACCCACTTCACGTCGCCCGGCGTCGCGTACTCCCGGCCCTCGAGGACGGCGCGGGCCCGCGCCGTCTCGAGCAATCGCTGGGACCCGCGCGGCGAGACGCCAACCCGGACGCGGTCGTCCGCCCGCGTCGCCCGCGCGACCTGCCGGATGTAGACGATGAGGTCATCGTCGACGCGGACCCGTTCGGGGACCGACTGGAGCGCTCGCACCCGGTCGGGCGACAGCACCGCCCCCGCCGTCGGCGTCTGGCTCTCGCGTTCGGTCCGCCGGCGCAACAGGTCGTCTTCCCCGCTCGGCTCGGGATACCCGATCGAGGTCTTGACGACGAAGCGGTCGATCTGCGCCTCGGGGAGCGGGAAAACGCCCTCGCTCTCCACGGGGTTTTGCGTCGCGATGACGACGAAGGGATCCGGAAGGTCGCGGGTCACGCCGTCGGTCGTGACCTGCTCCTCGGACATCGCCTCCAGCAGCGCGGCCTGGGTCTTGGGCGGCGCGCGGTTGATCTCGTCCGCGAGCACGACGTTCGAGAAGATCGGACCCTCGCGGAACTCGAACTCCCCGCCGGACTCGTCGTAAATGTGCGAGCCCGTGACGTCCGCGGGGAGGAGATCCGGCGTGAACTGGATCCGGGTAAACGAGAGGCCCAGGGCGTTGGCGATGCTCTTGGCGGTGAGCGTCTTCCCGGTGCCCGGTACGTCCTCCAGCAGGACGTGACCCCGGGCGAGCACGCCCACGAGGACGGTTTCGAGGAACGTGCGGTCGGCGACGACGGCCGCGGTGACCTCGTCGAGTACGTCGATACAGTCCGTTCGAGCGTCCGTCGGATCGATCTCGGGAGCGGGGTCGGTGTCGGAACTCATGTGTGGAGGGGCGGCGGTTACCCCCACGTTGTGCCGGCCGGTCTTGTTAACTTTGTTACTGTCCATCCCGGGTCGCACGGTCCCGCTGCCGGGAGATGCCGAAACCACGATGATTGGTACCGTACGGCAGGGTTATCCCCCCAGAACGCGTAGTCGTCCGTGATCGCAATGTCAATCACTATCGAGGAGTTCGAGGCGACCGCCGGCCCCGAACACCGGACAATCGGGGTGGATCGGTCGAACGAAGACCGCGTGCTGTCGTTCCTGAACGAGCGCGCCGACGAGGCCTTCACGCCCGGCGAGATCCGCGTCGCGGCCGAAATCCCCCGCGGGAGCGTCTGCGTCGCCCTCGCGCGACTCGAGGACCGCGGCCTCGTGCGCCGCCGCGGACACTACTGGGCGGTCGGCTCCGACGCGAAGGCGGAAATCGGTGCGGAACCAGACCCGGATATCGACACCGATGCGCCGCTCTCGAACTAACTGGTCCGGCAGCACGGCGGCGTCTCGGGCTGACTGGGCCGGCAGTACGGCGGCGTTCAGTTGTATTCTCGCCACCGATTGCCACACTCCTTGCATTTGAAAAATCGCGTGGGCGGTTCGTCGGCGGAACCGGTCTGTTTGATCGTGTACCACGCATCGCTGTGGCCACACTCGTCGCAGTTCACGTCCGTCGTCGACGGTTTCCCCTCGAAACTCGCGCCCTCCTCAGTTTCGACGACTTCCTCGCCGGACTGTTCCTCGGTGCTGACGAACGCCTCGGCGCGCTCCTCGTCCCGGGGGACAGTCTCGCCGCAACTCGAACAGACCATCTCGCCGTCAGTCGCGTGCATCATCGAACCGCACTCGTCGCAAAATTGCATCCTTGGCCCCACTACGCGCGCCCCGACACAAGAACGCTCGGCTCTCGCCGCGCGGTCGTATTCAGATAGGGATCTGACATCGTGGAAAACAGCGTGAAATCCCCGACCCGCACGGACAAAAATTCGGTGGGCGATTCGGGGGAAGTGACGGACGGGACGCGAGGTGCGATCAGTCGTCGGTCGCGGGTTCCGGGTCCGCGTCCGGGTTCCCAGCGGCGACCGTCGGGCCGGTGAGGTCGCCCTCGCGCCAGGACCCTCGCATGTACCAGGTGAAGGCGATGGCCGCGCCGACGACGTTCGAGACGGCGAAGGCCAGCCAGATCCCCTCGTAGCCGAGCGACCCCGAGAGCGCCGCGTCGATGGGGGCGCTGACGAGGCCGCCGAGGAACGGCACCGCGTCGAGGGCGGAGGCGAACCAGGTCCCCTCGAAGTCGATGGACCGGGAGGCGACGTAGGCGACGGGGAGGCGGACGAACCCGAGCATCGCGATCGAGATGGCGGCGGCGACCAGCGTCTTGCCGGCGCCGCGGAACCCGCCCTTGTAGGCGTGGAAGATGCCCGTGAAGCCGAAGGTGGGCGCGACGTAGCGGAGGAACACGCGACCGATCTCGACGACCTCGGGGTCGTTGGAGAATATCGCGACGATGTTCGGCGCCCCGAGCCACGTGAGGACGCCGACGCCGGCGAGGACGCCGAACATCGCCTTGGCGGCGAAGTTGGTCGTCCGGCCCGCCCGCTCCCGTTCGCCGGCGCCGATGTTCTGGCCGGACATCGTCTCGACGCCGCGGCCGACGGCGATGGCGGGCAGGAAGATGACCGAGAACATCCGCACGCCGACGGTGTAGGCGGCGATGACCGTCTCGCCGAAGGGGGTGACGATGGTCAACATCAGGACGACGGCGATGGAGTTGCCGGTGTTCTCGACCGATGCCGGGACGCCGACCCGGAGGATCTTTCGGAAGTAGGCGGGGTCGGGCACCATATCCGCGAGATGGATCTGGACGCCGCGGGTGCCCTGGAACATGATCCCAAGGCCGATAACCGTCGCGAGCGCCCGCGAGAAGACCGTCGCGTAGGCGGCGCCGACCACGCCGAGTTCCGGGAACGGCCCCCACCCGAAGATCAGGAACGGGTCGAGCACCATGTTGACGACGACGGTCACGAACATCACGAGCATCGGCGTGATCGTGTCGCCGTAGCCTCTCATTAGCGACATGAACACGAAAAAAGCGAACATGAAGATCATCCCCAGCGAGATAATCTCCATGTACGCCGTCGCCGAGGCGGTCACGTTTTCCGGACCGCCCAGGAAGCCGACGAGGTCGCCGACGAAGAGATAGCCCGCGGCGCCGAGCACGACCGACGCGATGAGCGCGAACGTGACCGTCTGCGAGGCGGCGAACTCGGCCTGCTCCTCGTCGCCGGCGCCGACGTTCTGGGCGACGAGGATCGACCCCGCGATGGAGATGCCGAGCCCGAGCGATATCAGAAAGAAGACGAGCGGGAAGGCGACGCCGATGGCCGCGAGCGCCTCCTCGCTGTACTGGCCGAGCCAGATGGTGTCGACCAGGTTGTAGGCCGTCTGCAGGAGATTCGTGATGACGATGGGCAAGGAGAGATAGAAGAGTGGCTTGCCGATGCCGCCCGAGGTGAGGTCGAACTCCTCGCGGCCCTTGAACACGATGTTTACCCGGCGCCTGACGCCGGCGACCAGTCGGTCGGCCGCGGAGTCGTCGCCGCCGCTCACACGTCACCCTCCTCGTCGTCAGCGGCTCTCACGTCGTCCACCCCGTCGTCGGCGACTTCCGCATCGTCCTTCCCGTCGTCGGCGACTTCCGCATCGTCCTTCCCGTCGTCGGCGACTTCCGCGTCGTCCTCTCTCTCGTCGGCGACTCCCGTGTCGTCCCCATCCGGATCGACAGTCACGCCGGTTTCGGGGTCGACCGTCACGCTCGCGTCGGGCGCGACGAGGTGGTCCTCGACGTAGGCGAGGAACGTTCGGCGGGTGCCGCCGTCGGTCTCGCCGACGGAGACCCGGCGGGTGTTCACGCCGTCGATCAGGGTGGCGACGAACGCTGCCGTGTCGGCGGGGTCGACGTCGGCGCGGATGGTGCCCTCCTCGATGCCGTCGGCGACGATGGCCGCGACGCGCTCGCGGACGAACGCGTCGAAGGCGACCAGTTTCTCGCGGTAGGCCTCCGCGAAGGGAGCCTGTGCGCGGATCTCGAGGAGGGCGGTCGTGAACGCCCGGTCGCTTTCGGTGTCGTCCTGGCGCAGGATCGAGTCGACGAACACGACCAGGCGCTCGACGGCGTTGTCGCCGCCCGTTTCGGCGTACTCGTCGGTGAACGCCTCGTAGAGGTGGTCGAGAAAGGCCAACAGCAGGTCCTCCTTGGTGTCGTAGTGGTAGTGCAGGGCCGCCTTGCTCGTCGCCGACTCGTCGGCGATGTCCTGGGTCGTCAGGTCGGCGTAACCGTGCGTACAGAGAGCCCGATAGGTCGCCTCCATGATCTCTTCGGGCGTGTCCGGATCGGCGTCGGTCGCCTCCGCGTCGACATCCGCCGCCCCCGCGTCGGTGTCAGTCGCCTCCGCGTCGACATCCGCCGTCCCCGCGTCGGCGTCCGCAACTCGGTCCGTATCTCCGCTCATACCCGATCTGACTAACTGGTCAGTCAAAAGGATTTCGAACTGACTGACCAGTTAGTCAGAGATTGACAGGGTCGGTCAGTCGGAGCGAGAGACGGACCAGTCGCCGGCGCTCCAGGGATGTGAGAATCGAGGTACTGGTTCAAGTGCGGCGGCGACGGATATTCACATGTATGACACACCATCCGGACCACGAGGTCGAACTGTTCAGGGAGGAAGAGGCCTACGAAGTGTGCGTGGACCTGCCGGGCTACGAGCGCCCGGATATCTCGGTCCGCTGGCATGACGGGCGTCTCCACGTCGAGGCCGAGCGCCGTGAGGACGGGTCGACGCGGGTCTACAATCGCACAGTCAGCCTCCCCGGAGAGATCGACGCGAAGGCGATCACTGCGGCCTACGAGGACGGGGTGCTCGAAGTCCGCCTCCCCATCGCGAGGACGTCCACACGGCCCGGCCGCGAGATAGCGATCGAGGGGTGACCGGCGGCCCGGGCACGCGGCGGGTCAGACCCAGTCGAGGGTCGGGTCGATGCGGTCGGGCGGCGTTTCGCCGTCGAGCGCCGCGCGGACGTTCTCGGCGACGGTGTCGTTGAGGTCCGCGCGCGCTTCGACGGAGTACCAGGCGGCATGCGGCGTCAGAATGGCGCGGTCGTGCTCGAACAGCGGCGAGTCATCCGGGGGTTCCTCGGCGAAGACATCTAGCCCTGCCGCCGCGATATCGCCCGCGTCAAGCGCGTCGGCGAGCGCGCCCTCGTCGACGACGCCGCCGCGACCGGTGTTGACGAGGACGGCGTGGTCGGGCAGCCTCGCGAGCGCGTCCGCGTTGACCATGTCGCGGGTCTCCTCGGTCAGCGGTGCGTTGACCGAGACGATATCGGTTCGGTCGAGCAGTTCGTCGAACTCGACGTTCTCGACGCCGTGGTCGGCCATCTCGGACTCGTCGACGTAGGGGTCGTAGGCGACATACTCCAGGTCGAACCCGCTCGTCTGCTCGCGGACGCGGCGGGCGATGGGGCCGAAGGAGACGAAGCCGAGCGTCGACCCGCGGAGACGGTGGATCTCGCCGCCACGTTGCCAGTCCCACCCGCCGGCTTTCACGTCGCGGTCGTAGACGCCCAACTGACGGACGCAGGCCAGCGCGAGCGCCACGGTGTGGCTGGCCACCTCGTCGGTACAGTACTCCGGGACGTTCGTGACGACGATGCCGTGGTCGGCCGCGGTCGCGACGTCGATGGTGTCGACGCCGACACCGGCCCGCGCGACGATTCGCAGGTCCGGACACGCTTCCAGAACCGTCGCGGTCACCGGCGTCGCCACGTCGACGACCAGCGCGTCGGCGTCGCTCGCGGCCTCGATCACGGCCGGTTCGCTGCTCGTGTCGACCGATCGCACCGTGGCGTTCTCCCCCAGCGCCGCGGACAGGTGTCCCGCGTCTATCATCGGATCGTCGCTCGCGACCACTTCCATGGTGGACCGTCCGTCCGACAGCGCGTAAAACCGCGGGATCGGTTAGCTGGGCCGACCAGCGGTCGCGCGGCCGCGGCGTCACTGCCGTCCCCGAGAGCCTACGTTCAAGTACGGGCCGGGAGAACGCCGCCGCATGGGAACGGACGGTGCCGACCTGGCCGCGGAATACGCGCCACGGGTCGAGGAGAACCTGCGCGAGACGGTGATCGACTTCTGGTATCCCCGCTGTATCGACGACGAACACGGGGGGTACCTGCTCGGGTTCGACGCCGCCGGCGAACCGGACGGCGACGACCGGAAGATGATCGTCACGCAGTCGCGGATGGTGTGGTTTTTCGCCCGCCTCGTCCGCGGCGGCTACGACGAGGACGGCCGGTTCGAGGAGGCGGCCCGACAGGGGTTCGAGTTCCTGACCGAGGAACTCCGCGACCACGACCACGGCGGCTACTACTGGACGACAGAGCGCGACGGCACCGTCATCAAGCCGAACAAGCACCTGTACGGCCAGTCATTCGTCCTCTACGCACTCTCGGAGTACTACCGGGCTACCGGCGAGGAGCGCGCCCGCGAGGCCGCCATTGAGCTGTTCGAACTGTTCGAGTCCGAAGCCTACGACGGCGAGAACGGCGGCTACGTCGAGTACTTCGAGCCCGACTGGACGCCGATCACCGAGGGCGGCACCTACCTCGGCAACATCGAACCCGACTGGTCGCCAAAGGTCGAAGTCGACGCCGAACTCCCGCCGTCGACGAAGCTGATGAACACCCACCTCCACCTGATGGAGGCGTTCACGACGTTCTACGAGGCGACCGGCCACGACGTGGGCGGAAAACGGCTCGCGGAACTCCTCACCGTCAACACCAATACCGTCGTCCGGAAGACGCTGGGCGCCTGCACGGACAAGTACGCGGCCGACTGGCGGCCCCTGCTCGACGAGGAGGCGTATCGCATCGTCTCCTACGGCCACGACATCGAGAACGTCTGGCTGGCGATGGACGCCGCAAGGGCACTCGATCAGCCGCTCTCGTACTACCGGGACCTCTACGAGACGCTGTGGGACTACTCGCTGGAGTTCGGCTACGACGACGACCACGGCGGCTTCTACTTCTTCGGCCCGTTCGACGAAGCGGCCACGAGCCGCGTCAAGGCGTGGTGGGTCCAGGCCGAGGCGCTGACCAGCGCGCTCCGGATGTACGAACTCACCGGCGACGAGCGCTACGCCGACGCCTTCCGCGAG
>Ga0207720_100339_pt1 | contig 36077 bp, 49 predicted proteins | sample A23P2SouthBayCA_2_FD_187751 | JGI IMG/M metagenome (GOLD analysis project Ga0207720, IMG submission 187751) | Aerobic enrichment media microbial communities from Eden Landing Ponds, California, USA - A23 E3 (2) (SPAdes) | ecosystem: Environmental > Aquatic > Marine > Unclassified | place...
GTCTTCGCCGCCCGCCGGTAGTCACTCTCGCCGAGCGTCGTCACCGCCGACCGGGCGCGCATCGCGCTTTTCTCGTCGGCCGACGTATCAGCGCTCATGAATCCGCGCGTCGAGAGAGCGGTCACGCTGGGCCGGGCCATCGCCTACGAGGTCCGGACCGAGCGGCTCACCTTCATGGCGGGCAGTATCGCCTACGGAGCGTTCGTCTCGCTGTTACCGCTGTTCCTGCTCGTCCTCGCGGCCGTCTCCGCCACCGGCGACAGCGGCCTCCGCGAGGGCGTCATCGCCGTCATCCAGTCCGTCTTGACTCCCGGCGCGAGCGACGTCATCGTCGCCGAACTGGAGTCGTCGACCCAACTTGCGAGCCTCTCCCTCGTCGGGGTGCTCGTGTTGGTGTGGGGGACGCTCCGCATCTTCCGCGGTCTCGACACCGCCTTCTCGGACATCTACGAGTCCGAGGCGGCCAACACCTTCGCCGACCAGCTTTCGGACGGCATCGTCGTGCTCGTCACCGTCGCGGTCGCCGTCGTCATCGTCGCGCTCCTCGAGTCCGTGCTCCCCGCGCTCGACGGGGCGCTCGGCTGGGTCGTCTACCGCGGCCTCCTCGTCGCCGTCCTCTTTCTGACGTTCTACCCGATGTACTACATCTTCCCCGACGAGGACGTGACCTATCTGGAGGTCGTCCCCGGCACGCTCGTCGCCGCCGTCGGGCTGACGACCTTCGAGTCGCTGTTCCGACTCTACGTCGAGTTCAGTAGCCGCGCTCCCGAATCGAGCGTCGTCGCCGGCATCCTCGTCCTCCTGACGTGGCTCTACTTCAGCGGGCTCGTCATCCTCCTCGGCGCGGCCGTCAACGCGGTGCTGTCGAACCGCTCGCGCGACGTGAACGTGCGTCCGCTGTTCGGCGGCGTCCCCCTCGACTCCCAGACCGACACCGTGACGCGCGGTGAGGTGACCGCGGCCATCGAGCGACTCGACCGCCTCATTGCGGCCGCTCCCGACGAGGACCTGACGCTCCGCGTCGGCGACGAGTCCGTCACGCTCCCCCGCCCAGAGCGGGTCGTCGCCGACACCGAGACGAGTCGGTTCCTGCCGGAGGGCCCCGTCAGACTAGAACTCAGATGGTCCTCGTGGCCTGACAGTCACGAGGAGTGACGACGGGCGTTATGTGGATGGCGTGCGTATGCGACACTATGGCAATAAAGACCCCCGCACGACCGACGGAGCCGGCGCGACCGCTCGACGACGAACGAGCGCGGTGGGAAGCCGTCGAGACGACCGCCGAGACTGCCTCTCGCGCGGTTCGACCGCCGACCGTCGTCGAACACCGGCGACTGCCCGAGAAAGACTTCGGCGAGGCCCGACTCGTCTGGCGGTGTGACGACTGCGGCGAACTCGGCTCGCTGACCGCGTTCCCGTCGTCGTGTCCCGACTGCGGCGCGGGCCGCGAGGCACTGTTCTACTCCACCGAGGACTGACTGCCTCGGTCGAGCGCGGTCCGCCATCGGCCGACCGCGACCGTTTTCCCGCCGGCCGACGACCGCCGGATATGTATCTCTCTCACCCCGTCCGTCGCATGCGCGACGACCCGCTCGACGACGCGGTCACGGAGCTCCGCGTCGAACCCGCGGCCGACGACGCCCGCGCCGCGCTCGAAACCCGCGTCGAGTCGCTCGGCGGAAGCATCGAACGCGAACTCCGGTTCGGCGGCGTCGTTGTCTCGCTCGCGGAGTCGGCCGTCTCCGACCTCTGCGAACTCGACGGCATCGAGCGCATCGAGACCGCCGACACGCTCGGCTACTGATTCTTCGCCCGCGCGTGTGAGAACGGGACGCCTCCCCGTTCTGGAAACTGTCAACTATTTAGTGTTCGCTCTACGGACGTGGCGTATGGTCTCTCTTTCCGCCCGCATCGCGCGAGTAGCCCCCGTCGTCTTCGCGTCTCTCAGCGCCCTCGCGGCGTTCCCGGCCGAATCGTGAGCGTGCTTGCCGACCTCGGGGGCGTTCCCCTGCTCGTCGCGTACCTGTTGCTCCTCGCGGGCACGGCCGTGCAGTACCGGCGCGGAAAGCTCCCCGCTACGCGGGCGGTCCTCCTCGTCGGGATGTGTCTCACGTGGCTCTCGTACGCCCTCTTGCAGGTGACCCAGTCCGGGACCGTGCCGACGGGCACGCCGCTCAACTACGCCCTCGACGCGCTCGCCGTGGTCGTCCTCGTCGTCGGCGTGGCCGCGATGGGCTGGTGGTGGCGGACGCGGGACGAAACGTGAGCGTTTCCGGGGACGCGTCGCTGAGTGGGTTGCGTTCGGAGAAGCGCGTCGGCTGGGTGTTCACCGAACACCGCGGGGTGAACGCAGGAACACCGGCGAGCCGGCGGTCGAGTCGGTGAGACGGGAGTTGAACACCACTCGCTCACTCGCGTTCGCTCGCTAGTTCAACTCCCACCGGGCCGCATTCACAACTCATAGTCCGAGCGACACGCACAGCGGTCGCTCGGAAGGTAGATTCGTTGTAGAAGTGCGTCGGCTGGGATTTGAACCCAGGTTGTGACCATGGCAAGGTCACGTGATACCACTACACTACCGACGCATGTGGTGGATGTGCGCTGGCTGGGATTTGAACCCAGGTTGTGACCATGGCAAGGTCACGTGATACCACTACACTACCAGCGCATTCCGCGTGTATCGTGGCGTGCTGCTGCGTTACTCGATAGTGTCGGGTTGATAAATAAGACTTGCGAAACGGGGGAGAAATCGGGCGACGGCGCGCCACCTGCTACCACGTGAGATTCGCCTTCGGCGACCTGTCGGCGACCGTGTAATTATGTACCACGCGACGTTCGCCAATCCCCCGCAAACTGGGTCGTGGGACGCTATATCACCCCAGAATGGATTCGCTACTCTTTTAGGTAGGCCCCCGGTACAAACGCCACAGTCTAGACGAGACGAGGATGAACCCGGCATGAAACTCAGCGTACTCGTGCCGTCCTCACTCGTCCGGGAAGCCGAAGATCAACGCGAGGCAACTCGCAAACTCGGCTACGTCGCCCGCGCGGCGGCGGTCTTCCGGGCGAACGAACTCGTCGTCTTCCCCGACGAAGACGGCGAGAACAAGTGGGGCGGCGAGTTCGTCGAAACCGTACTTCGGTACGCCGCGACGCCCCCCTACCTCCGCAAGGAGGTCTGGGGCAAGCGCGACGAACTCCGCTACGCTGGTATCCTGCCCCCCGTTCTCGTCGCGTCTACGACCGCGGACGACTCCGACGAGTCGCCCGCGTTGCGAGAAGGAATCGTGACCGAGGTCGGACCTGACGACCGCGTTCGGGTCAATTGCGGAATGCAACACCCGATCTCCCTGTTCGTCCCTCCCGGGATGGACCTCACAGAGGGAGAGCGCGTCGCTGTCAGGATCTCTTCGCGAGAACCGGTCCGTGCGCGGATCGTCGACGAGCCCCTTCCGGGCTTCGACGTATCCCGCATGGACCTCACGGAAGCACTCGGCAGGCCAGATGCGGGCGTGCGAATCGCCACGTCTCGCTATGGCGAACCGCTGTCGGTCCCCAGATTGGGCGACCTGACGGCCCGCATCACCGAGGCCGGCGGCATGACCGTCGTCTTCGGGTCGCCGGGCCGTGGGCTTCCGGACATGCTCGGGATGTCTCCCGAGGATGTTGCAGACGTCGAACCTTCCGTTGGTCCGGGGTTCGACCTCTGGCTCAATACGATTCCGCGACAGGGAAGCGAGGTCGTGCGAACGGAGGAAGCGATGTTCGCCTCCCTCGCCTCCCTGACACTCACGGAGTGAATCCATGCCACAACCAAGCAGACCACGAAAAGGCTCGATGGGCTTCAGCCCCCGCAAGCGTGTGACCAAAGAGGTCCCGCGTATCAAGTCGTGGCCAAGTGACGACGGTTCCCCTGCACTGCAGGGATTCGCTGGCTACAAGGCCGGTATGACCCACGTCATGATGGTCAACGACGAGGCCGACTCCCCCCGCGAAGGAATGGAGGAGTCCGTCCCGGTGACCGTCGTCGAGACGCCGCCGATGCGCGCCGTCGCCCTTCGCGCCTACGAGCAGACGCCGTACGGTATGAAGCCGCAGACCGAGGTCTGGACGGACGAGTTCCACGATGAACTCGACCGCGTCCTCGACCTGCCGGCAGAAGACACGTTCGACTCGGACGCCGACGCGCTTCGCGAGGCCGTCGAGGCCGGCGAAGTCGATGACCTCCGCGTCATCACGCACACGGTGCCCGCCGAGCTCGCGAACGTGCCCAAGAAGAAGCCCGACGTGATGGAGACTCGCGTCGGCGGCGGCTCCATGGTGGAGCGCGCCGACTTCGCCCTCGACCTCGTTGCCGAGGGCGGCGAACACGAGATGTCCGACGTGTTCCGCGCCGGCGAGTACCTCGACGCCGCGGGTGTCACGAAGGGTAAGGGTACGCAGGGCCCCGTCAAGCGATGGGGCGTCCAGAAGCGTAAGGGCAAGCACGCCCGCCAGGGCTGGAGACGCCGTATTGGCAACCTCGGCCCCTGGAACCCGTCCCGTGTCCGCTCTACGGTTCCGCAGCTCGGTCAGACTGGGTATCACCAGCGCACCGAGCTCAACAAGCGCCTCATCGACCTCGGTGAGGGCGACGACGCCTCCGTCGAAGGTGGCTTCGTCAACTACGGCGAGGTCGACGGCTCCTACGCGCTCATCAAGGGCTCGCTCCCGGGCCCCAACAAGCGCCTCCTGCGGTTCCGCCCGGCCATCCGGCCGAACGACCAGCCGCGCCTCGACCCCGAGGTGCGCTACGTCTCTACCGCATCGAACCAGGGTTAAACCATGCAGGCAACTATCCGAGACCTGAACGGCGACGACGCGGGCAGTATCGACCTGCCCGAGGTCTTCGAGACGGCTTACCGTCCGGACCTCATCAAGCGTGCCGTCATCGCCGCGCAGGCAAACCGAAAACAGCCGTACGGTGCCGACCCCTACGCCGGACTTCGAACCCCGGCAGAGTCCATGGGCAGTGGCCGTGGGATGTCCCACGACCCACGCCAGAACGGCGTCGCCCGACGCGTCCCGCACGCCGTCTCCGGCCGTCGCGCTCACCCGCCGAAGGCCGAGAAGGACCAGGGGAAGGAGATCAACACGAAGGAGCGTAAGCTCGCCGTCCGCTCGGCGCTCGCCGCCACGGCGGACCCCGAGCTGGTCGCCGAGCGCGGTCACCGCTTCGACGACGACGCCGAGCTCCCCCTCGTCGTCTCCGACGACTTCGAGGACCTCGTCAAGACGAAGGAGGTCGTCGACCTCCTGCAGTCCCTCGGCGTCTACGACGACATCGAGCGCTCCGAGGACAACAAGAAGGTCAAGAGCGGCCAGGGCAAGCTCCGCGGTCGCAAGTACACCCGTCCGAAGTCCGTTCTCTTCGTGACGGCCGACGAGCCCTCGAAGGCGGCTCGCAACCTCGCCGGCGTCGACGTCGCCACCGCGGCGAACGTCTCCGCCGAGGACCTCGCACCCGGCACCCACGCCGGTCGCCTCACGCTGTTCACCGAGAGCGCGCTCGAGGAGGTCGCAGAACGATGAGCATCATCGAACATCCGCTGGTCACGGAGAAGGCGATGAACCAGATGGACTTCGACAACAAGCTCCAGTTCATCGTCCACATCGACTCGACCAAGTCCGACGTCAAGTCGGAAGTCGAGTCGCGCTACGACGTGACCGTCGAGAAGGTCAACACGCAGGTCACGATGAAAGGCAAAAAGAAAGCAACAGTTCGTCTCTCTGAAGACGACGACGCGCAGGAAGTCGCGTCGCGTATCGGGGTGTTCTAACCATGGGACGCCGAATTCAGGGTCAGCGTCGCGGTCGCGGTACGTCCACATTCCGGGCGCCGTCGCACCGCTACAAGGCCGAACTGTCGCACAAGAAGTCCGAAGACAAAGACACCATCTCGGGCACGGTCGTCGGCATCGAGCACGACCCCGCACGCAGTGCGCCCATCGCCCTCGTCGAGTTCGAGGACGAACAGCGCATGATTCTCGCGCCCGAGGGCATCTCCGTCGGCGAAGAGCTTCAGATCGGCGTCTCCGCCGAAATCAAGCCCGGCAACACCCTGCCGCTCGCCGAGATTCCCGAGGGTGTTCCCGTCTGTAACGTCGAGCACCAGCCCGGCGACGGCGGGAAGTTCGCCCGCGCCTCCGGCGTGAGCGCGCAGCTGCTCTCGCACGACCGCAAGGTCGCTATCGTGAAGCTCCCGTCGGGCGAGGTCAAGCGCCTCAACCCCAACTGCCGCGCCACCATCGGCGTCGTCGCCGGTGGCGGCCGCACGGAGAAGCCGTTCGTCAAGGCAGGCAAGAAGTACCACAAGATGAAAGCGCGCGGTATCAAGTGGCCGCGCGTGCGTGGTGTTGCTATGAACGCCGTCGACCACCCGTTCGGTGGCGGCGGCCGGCAGCACCCCGGTCAGCCGAAGTCCGTCTCGCGGAACGCTCCGCCGGGACGGAAGGTCGGTGACATCGCCTCCAAACGCACCGGTCGCGGTGGCAAGGGAGGGAAGTAACCATGAGTACGCAATACCGCACCGGCCGCGAAGGTGAGTTCACCTACCGCGGCTACACGCTCGACGAGCTGCAGGAGATGGAGCTCGACGAGGTCACGGAACTGCTCCCCGCTCGTCAGCGGCGAACCATCACCCGAGGCCTGTCGGCCGAGCACGAGAAACTGCTCGCGAAGGCTCAGGACAAGACGGAAGAGGAGACGGCCAACGCGCCCATTCGAACGCACCTGCGCGACATGCCGATTCTCCCCGAACTCGTCGGTCTCACCTTCGCCGTCTACACCGGTCAGGAGTTCGAGCGAACCCAGATTCAGCCCGAGATGATCGGCCACTACCTGGGCGAGTTCCAGCTGACCCGTAGCTCGGTCGAGCACGGTCAGGCCGGTATCGGCGCGACCCGGTCTTCGAAGTTCGTGCCCCTCAAGTAAACCATGGGAATCAACTACAGCGTCGAGGCCGACCCGGACACCACGGCCAAGGGTATGCTCCGGGACCGGCCCATCAGCATCAAGCACAGCAAGGCCATCTCCCGCGCCATCAAGGAGATGCCCGTCGCCGACGCAGAGGAGTACCTCGAAGCCGTCATCGACGGCGAGCGGTCGGTTCCGTTCAAGCAGCACAACTCCGGCGTCGGTCACCGAAGCGACATCGACGGCTGGGACGCGGGACGGTACCCCGAGAAGGCGTCCAAGGCGTTCCTCGAACTCCTCGAAAACGTTCGCAACAACGCGACCGAACAGGGGTTCGACGGACCGGCCATGGAAATCAAGCACGTCGCCGCCCACAAGGTCGGCGAGCGTCAGGGTCGCAAGCCCCGCGCCTTCGGTCGGGCGGACCCGTGGAACACCCCAATCTGTGACGTCGAACTCATCATCGAAGAGGTCGAAGAATAATGGCTGACGAACACCAATTCATCGAGAACGGACTGCAGCGGTCCCAGATCGACGAGTTCTTCGCGGAAGAGCTCGGCCGAGCGGGCTACGGCGGCATGGACGTCGCCAAGACGCCGATGGGCACCCAGATCGTGCTCAAGGCCGAAAAGCCCGGGATGGTCATCGGGAAAGGCGGGAAGAACATCCGTAAGGTCACCCGCGAACTCGAAGAGCGATTCAACCTCGACGACCCCCAGATCGACGTGCAGGAAGTCGACGAGCCGGACCTCAACGCCCGGATCGTCGCCGACCGCCTCGCCAACGCGCTCGAACGCGGCTGGTACTTCCGTAAGGCGGGCCACACGACAATCGACCGCATCATGGACGCCGGCGCACTCGGCGCTGAAATCGTCCTCTCCGGCAAGGTCACGGGTGCTCGCTCCCGCGTGGAGAAGTTCAACCGCGGCTACATCAAGCACAACGGCGAGCCCGCACAGGAGATCGTCGACGAGGGTCAGGGCGTCGCAGTCATGAAGCTCGGCACCATCGGCGTGACGGTCAAGATCATCCCGCCGGGTGCGAAGCTCCCCGACGACTTCGAAGTCGAGGAAGACGCGAATCCCGAGGCCGTCGAACAGATCGAAGAGACCGGGGGCGTCGAAGACCTCCTCGAAGAGGAGCCGGAAGACGTTCCGGACGTCTCCGAGGACGCTGACGCCGAGACGGACGCCGTCGACGAAGACGTCGTCGAGGAAGCGGCCGTCGAAGCGGTCGAAGAGGAAGTCGTCGACGACGACACCGACGACGAGGACGAAGCGGTCGAGGACGTCGTCGACGACGACGAGGAACTCGACGAAGACGTCGCCGAAGAGGCGGCCGACCTCGTCTCGGAGATGGAAGACGAAGACGACGACGAAACGGAGGAAGAATAAATGGCGATCCTCTACACCGAAGAGATTCGCGACATGACGCCCGCAGAGCGCACCGCCGAGCTCGAAGAGCTCGAGACGGAACTGCTCAACGCGAAGGCCGTGCAGGCCGCGGGTGGCGCGCCGGAGAACCCCGGCCGCGTCTCTGAACTGAAAAAGACCATCGCCCGAATCAAGACGATTCAGGGCGAAGAAGGCGACCTCGACGAAGAATAAAATGCCACTCACACCCGAGACCCTCACGCGACACGAACTCAACGGCCTCCACGTGGAGGTCGTCGACGCGGCGAACCCCGACCTCGTCGGGATAGCCGGTCGCATCGTCGTCGAGACGATGCACACGTTCATGCTCGACGACGGGTCTCGGGTGCGGCAGGTGCCGAAACGAGGGGCGACCTTCGAATTTGCGATTCCGCGCACAGATGAAGCCGCCGGCGCCGCGAAGGCGTCGGGGACCGCGTCCAAACTTCGGTCGGATACTACTGGCGGATTTGATGCCAGTCAGTCTGATCGGCTCGCCGACTCATCACCGGCGGCTTCCCGTTCCGGGAATTGCGAGGGCGTGGCCTACGTTACGGTGGATGGCGCACAACTGCTCTCACGACCCGCCCTGCGCACCGAAACTACAGGTGACTCGAAATGGCGATAGGACTTGACGTTCCAATGCCTCCGGAACCTGACGATTCCGAGGCTTACGACTACGAAAAATGTCCGTTCTACGGCTCGCTCTCCGTCCGGGGTCAAACCCTGGAGGGGACAGTCGTCTCGACGGACATGGCAAAGACCGTCATCGTCGAGCGGGAGTACGACGTATTCGTTCCGAAGTACGACCGCTACATGAAGCGACGTTCCCGCATCCCGGCACACGTGCCGGGCGTGCTCGACGACGTCGCTGTCGGTGACGAAGTAACGATTGCGGAGACCCGACCTCTCTCGAAGACGAAATCACACGTCGTCGTCGAGATTATGGGAGGTGACGAGTGATGGAAGCGCTCAAAGCGGACATCACCAAGGGTGTCGCCCGTGGCTCGCTGGTCACGTGCGCCGACAACACCGGCGCTCGTGAACTGAAGATTATCAGCGTCGCGGGTTACTCCGGCACGAAGAACCGCCACCCCAAGGCAGGCATCGGGAACAAGGTGACCGTCTCGGTCACCAAAGGTACCCCCGAGATGCGCCGCCAGGTGCTCGAAGCGGTCATCGTCCGCCAGCGGAAATCCATCCGCCGGCCCGATGGCACGCGTGTGAAGTTCGAGGACAACGCCGCCGTCATCATCGACGAGATGGAAGAGCCTCGCGGGACCGAAATCAAGGGCCCCGTCGCACGCGAAGTCGCCGAGCGCTTCGGGAGTATTGCATCGACGGCTACGATGATTGTATAGTATGACTCGACAACCGCGCAAACAGCGAACCCAGATTCGCGACGCGCCGCTCCACGAGCGGCAAAAGCAGGTCCGCGCACCGCTGTCGGCCGACCTCCGCGAGGAGTACGGTAACCGTAACGTCCGCGTCAACGCGGGCGACACGGTCGAGGTGCTCCGCGGCGACTTCGCCGGCGACGAAAGCGAAGTCACCGAGGTCGACCTCAGGGACGCCGTCATCTACGTCGACGGCGTCACCGTTGAGAAAGCCGACGGCGAGGAGGCCCCACGCCCCCTTCAGGCCAGTAACGTCCGCGTGACGGAACTGGACCTCGAAGACGACGTGCGCGAGGCCCGACTCAAGGAGGATAACGAATGACTCGACACCAGAAGCGACTGTCCGTACCGAAGTCCTGGCCGGTCGAGCGCAAGACAGGCACGTTCACGGTCAAGGCCGGAGCGGGTCCGCACGGCGAATCGGGGGTTCCCCTCCTCATCGTCCTGCGCGACGTGCTCGGCTACGTGGACTCGAAGAAGGAGGCCCAGTACGCCCTCAACCACCAGAGCATTCTGGTCAACGGCGACGTGGCCTCCGACGTCCGCCGTCCCATCGGGATGTTCGACATCCTGGCGTTCGTCCAGCGAGAGGAGTACTACCGCGTCTTCCCCGACGAGGGGGGCCGCCTGGCACTGACGCCCATCGACGCCGACTCGGCATCCAGCCGTCTCGGCAAGATTGTGAACAAGACGCAGGTCAGCGGTGGCGACTTCCAGCTGACGCTCCACGACGGGGCGACGCTCATCGTCGAGGACGCCTCGGAGTACAGCGGCAAGGACTCCATCGTCGTCGACAGCGAGACGAAGGACGTCGTCGCGCACTTCCCCTACGAGGAAGGCGCGCTCGTCACGGCCGTCAACGGGCAGCACGCCGGCGAGATCGGCGAGATCACCGAGATCATTGTCACGCCCGGAAGCGGGAACAACTCCGTTGTCGTCGAGACCGAAGACGGCGAGTTCGAGACGGTCGAACAGTACGTCGTCGTCATCGACGAGAACTTCACGGGGGATGACGAATGAGCGAGGCTGACTTCCACGCGATGCGCGACCCGCGCATCGAGAAGGTCGTCGTCCACATGGGCGTCGGCGAAGGTGGTCGCGAACTCGCCAAGGCCGAGGACATCCTCGAGGAGATTACCGGTCAGGAGAGCGTTCGCACCATCTCCGGCCGCGCCTCGCAGGACTTCGGCGTTCGCCGCGGCGAACCCGTCGGCGCGAAGGTCACCCTCCGCGGTGACACCGCCGTCGAGTTCCTCGAAACCGCACTCCCCATCGCGGACCTCTCGGTCTCGTCGTTCGACGAGACGGGCAACTTCGGCTTCGGCGTCGAAGAGCACACGGAGTTCCCGAGCCAGGAGTACGACCCGCAGATCGGTATCTACGGGCTGGACGTGACGGTCAACCTCGTCCGCCCCGGCTACCGAGTGAAAAAGCGCGACAAGCGTTCCCGCCAGATTCCGTCGTCCCACCGGATGACCGTCGAGGACGCCGTCGCGTTCATCGAGTCCACGTTCGACGTGGAGGTTGAAGAATGAGCGATAGCGAAACAGAACAGACGGGCGAGCACGCGTCCCGCCGCACCGGCCAGGAGAACGAGTGCCGGCGCTGCGGTCGAAAACAGGGACTTGTCAGCAAGTACGACATCAACCTGTGCCGCCAGTGCTTCCGAGAGATCGCCCGCGAGATGGGATTCAAGAAGTACCGATAAGCAATGGCTGACAACGACCCACTCAGTAGCGCGCTCTCCGGTGTGGATAACGCCGAGAGCGTCGGACACCTGTCCCACGAGATCCAGCCCGCCTCCAACATCATCGGCTCCGTCCTCGAGGTCTTCTACGACCGCGGGTACATCGACGGCTTCGAGTTCGTCGACGACGGCAAGGCCGGTCTGTTCGAGGTCGAACTAAAAGGCGCAATCAACGATTGTGGCGTCGTCAAGCCCCGGTATTCCGCCGGAGCCGACGACTTCGAGAAATGGGAGAAGCGATTCCTCCCCGCCCGTGACTACGGCGCGCTCATCGTCACGACGAGCCACGGCGTCATGAGCCACTACGAGGCCCGCGAGAAGGGCATCGGTGGCCAGATCATCGCCTACGTCTACTAGAACAATGAGCCGAATAGAAATCGAAATCCCGGACGAGGTATCCGCCGAGGTCAAGAACCTCGAGCTCACCATCGAGGGCCCCAACGGAAGCGTCACAAAGCGCCTCTGGTACCCGAACGTCTCGGTCTCCGCCGAAGACGACGCTATCGTCATCGAGAGCGACGTCGAGAACGCGAAGACCAACGCGACTATCGGTACCTTCGAGAGCCACGTGAACAACATGCTTCACGGCGCGACCGAGGGGTGGGAGTACAAGATGGAAGTCCACTACGCTCACTTCCCGATGCAGGTTAGCGTCGAAGGGAGCGACGTGGTCATCAAGAACTTCCTCGGCGAGAAGTCCCCGCGACGAGCGCAGATTCGCGGCGACACGGACGTACAGGTCGACGGCGAAGAACTCACCCTGACGGGCTCCAACAAGGAGAACGTCGGGCAGACCGCCGCCGACATCGAACAACTCACCCGCGTCAAGGACAAGGACACTCGCGTGTTCACCGACGGCGTGTACATCACCCAGAAACCGCAGACTGGTGATGCCTAATGTCGGAAGAAATCACCGAACTCGAAGACATCAGCGGCGTCGGCCCGTCGAAGGCCGACGCGCTCCGCGAAGCCGGCTTCGAGAGCGTCGACGACGTCCAGGCCGCGAGCCAGTCCGAACTGGCCGAGGTCGACGGCATCGGTAACGCGCTCGCCGCGCGTATCAAAGCCGACGTCGGTGGCCTCGAGGTCTCCGACGAGGCCGAGGCCGAAGTCGAAGACGAGTCCGAAGCCGAGCCTGAGGAAGAGGAAGCCGAAGACGTCGAGACGGAGCTTCAGCCCCGCGGTCACGCGGACAAGAAGCCCCAGCTCGACGACGAAACGGCGGAGGCCCTGGCGCAGAAGCGCCGCGAGGGCAAGCCGCAGTTCAACCGGCAGGACCACCACAAGAAGAAGCGCACGCCCACGTCGTGGCGTCGCCCCCGTGGTGGTCTCTCCAAACAGCGTATCGGCATCAAGGGCAAGGGCCCCAAGGTCGAGGCGGGCTACCGCACGCCGAAGGCCGCCCGCGGGCTTCACCCCTCGGGCTTCGAGGAGGTCCGCGTGTTCAACACGGACGACCTCGAAGGCATCGACGGCGATACGCAGGCAGTTCGCATCGCCTCCTCGGTCGGCGCGCGCAAGCGCGAGCGCATCGAGGAAGCGTGTGAGGACCGCGAGATCCGCGTCCTCAACCCCACCTACGTCGAAGTCGAGGTGGATAACTGATGACTGACCTCAAAGCGCAGAAGCGAATGGCGGCCGACGTCCTTGACGTCGGCAAGGGTCGAGTGTGGTTCGACCCCGAGGAACAGTCCGAAATCGCGGAGGCCATCACGCGCGAAGACATCCGTGAACTCGTCGACGAGGGCACGATTCGCGCCACGGACGCCAAGGGCAACTCGAAAGGTCGCGCACGCGAGCGCGCCGCCAAGCGTTCCTACGGTCACCGCAAGGGTGCCGGCTCCCGCAAGGGCCGTTCCGGCGCTCGACAGAACAAGAAAGACGCATGGGTCAGCCGAATCCGCGCCCAGCGCCGTCGCCTGAAGGAGCTTCGCGAGGACGGAACGCTCGACCGTTCCCAGTACCGCTCGCTCTACAACAAGGCGTCCGGTGGCGAGTTCGATAGCGTGGACCGGCTCGAAGCGTACATTCAGAACAACTACCAGGTGGAGATTCAATAATGGCGACCGGACCACGATACAAGGTTCCGATGCGGCGTCGCCGCGAAGTCCGGACCGATTACCATCAAAGGTTGCGCCTGCTGAAATCGGGCAAGCCCCGCCTCGTTGCTCGCATGAGCAACAAGCACGTCAGGGCGCAGCTGGTCACTCCGGGCCCGCAGGGCGACGAGACCCACGCTGCAGCGACCTCTGCCGACCTCGACGAGTACGGCTGGGAAGCCCCAACGGGCAACCTCCCGAGCGCGTACCTCACGGGGTATCTGGCAGGTAAGCGGGCGCTGGCCGCCGGCGTCGAGGAAGCGGTCCTCGACATCGGCCTCAACACGGCCACGCCCGGAAACAAGGTCTTCGCGGTGCAGGAGGGTGCTATCGACGCTGGCCTCGAAATCCCCCACAACGACGCAGTACTCGCTGACTGGGACCGCAACCGCGGTGTCCACATCGCCGAGTACGCGGAGCAGCTCGACGAGCCGCTCTACAGTGGAGACTTCGATGCCACGAACCTCCCCGACCACTTCGACGAAGTGCTCGGGAACCTTCAGGAGGACGAATGAGCAGAAATAACAACGGCTGGGAGCCGCGAACGCGGCTCGGCCGCATGGTGCAGAACGGCGACGTCACGTCGATGGACCAGGCGCTCGAGACGGGACTTCCGCTCAAGGAACCCCAGCTCGTCGACCAGCTCCTTCCCGGACTGGACGACGAGGTGCTCGACATCAACATGGTCCAGCGCATGACCGACTCCGGCCGCCGGGTGAAGTTCCGGTGTGTCGTCGCAGTCGGGAACCGTGACGGCTATCTCGGCTACGCTGAGGCCCGCGACGACCAGGTCGGCGGTGCCATCCAGAAAGCCATCGAGGTGGCGAAACTGAACATCATCAAGGTAGACCGCGGCTCGGGCTCGTGGGAAGACCGCGCAGGCGGCCTCAACTCCCTCTCGCGCAAGGCGGAGGGGAAGGCCGGCTCTGTGACGGTCCGCATCATCCCCGCCCCGCAGGGTCTCGGCCTCGCGGCCGCAGAGACCGTCCGGAACATCCTCGAACTCGCCGGTATCCAGGACGCCTGGACCAAGAGCGACGGGAACACCCGGACCACGGTCAACCTCGCGAAGGCGACCTACAACGCACTCAAGAACGCGTCGCAGTCCCGCACTCCGCGGCGCGCTCGCGAAGTCCGTCAGGAGGTGCGCGAATAATGCAGGCTATCGTTCAGCTTCGCGGTGAGGTCAACATCGCTCAGGACGTCCGCGACACGCTCTCGATGCTCAACATCCACCGCGTGAACCACGTGACGTTCGTGCCGGAGACCGACGCCTACCGCGGGATGATCTCGAAGGTCAACGACTTCGTCGCGCACGGCGAGCCGAGCGTCGACGTCGTCGAGACCCTCATCAGCACGCGCGCCGAGCCCGAACAGGGCGACGCCGACATCACCGACGAGTGGGTCTCCGAGAACACCGACTACGACGACGTGGCCGCGCTCGCGCAGGCCATCGTCGACGAGGAGACGACACTGCGAGCGCAGGGCGTCTCCCCCGTGCTTCGTCTGCACCCGCCGCGCGGCGGTCACCGCGGACAGAAGCACGTCACCAAGGAAGGTGGCCAGCTCGGTAAGCACAGCACCGAACAGATCGACGAGCTCCTGGAGGACATGCGATGACGTCCAAGAAGCGACGCCAACGCGGCTCCCGAACGCACAGCGGCGGTACCCACAAGAACCGGCGTGGCGCCGGTCACCGCGGCGGTCGCGGCCGCGCCGGACGCGACAAACACGAGTTCCACAACTACGAGCCGCTCGGCAAGCACGGCTTCAAGCGACCCGACGTCCTACAGGACGACGTCGCCGAAGTCAAGATTCAGAAGCTCGACGAGGACGCGGCGCTCCTCGCGGCCGACGGAGTCGCCGAGAAAGACGGTGACACCTACGTCGTCGACGCTCGCGACGTGGCCGAAGACGGCTGGGACGCGGACGTCGTGAAGGTGCTCGGTGGCGGGCAGGTCCGCAACGAACTGCACGTCGTCGCCGACGCCTTCACGGCTGGTGCCGTCGAACTCATCGAAGAGGCAGGCGGCGACGCCGAACTCTCCGAACGCGCTGAAGAAGCGGCCGAGGCCGAGGCCGAAGAATCGGCTGACGCCGACGAAGACGACGAGGAATAAATCATGGGATGGAAGGACGCCGCCGAACCAGTGCTTTCGCGGATGCCCGCAGTCGCCCGACCGGAGGGACACGTCCCGTTCCGCCGGAAACTCGGGTGGACCGGCGGCATCCTCGTCTTGTACTTCTTCCTGACGAACGTGACGCTGTTCGGCCTCGACGCCGCGACCGCGAACGACCTGTTCGGTCAGTTCCGGTCCATCTTGGCCGGCCAGCAGGGCTCGGTGCTCCAACTGGGCATCGGTCCCATCGTCACGGCGAGCATCGTCCTGCAACTGCTCGGCGGTGCTGACCTGCTCGGACTCGACACGGACAACAACCCGCGCGATCAGGTCCTCTATCAGGGTCTCCAGAAACTGCTCGTCGGGGTCATGATCGTCCTGACGGGGGTGCCGATGGTGTTCGCAGGGAACTTCCTGCCGGCCGACCAGGCCGTCGCGACGTCGCTCGGCATCGGGACGTTCGGCGTTCGGAGTCTCATCTTCGCGCAGATCGCCGTCGGCGGCGTCCTCATCCTGTTCATGGACGAAATCGTCAGCAAGTGGGGCGTCGGGTCCGGGGTCGGCCTGTTCATCATCGCCGGGGTCAGCCAACAGCTCGTCGGTGGGCTGTTCAGCTGGCAGGGTCTCGGCGGCACGTCGGGGCTGTTCCCGACGTGGATTGGCATCGTCACCGGTGCCGTCGAACTGCCGGCCTCGCCGACCGACCTGCTGTCGACGATATTCCTCGGTCAGGGACAGTTGCTCGCGCTCATCACGACGCTTCTCATCTTCGGCATCGTCGTCTACGCCGAGAGCGTCCGCGTCGAGATTCCCCTCTCGCACGCCCGCGTCAAGGGTGCTCGCGGTCGCTTCCCCGTGAAGCTCATCTACGCGAGCGTCCTGCCGATGATCCTCGTTCGCGCCCTGCAGGCGAACATGCAGTTCCTCGGGCGCATCCTCAACAACTCGTGGGTCGGCATGCCAGCGTGGCTCGGCCAGTACACGAGCGGACAGGTCACCGGCGGTCTGTTCTACTATCTCGCGCCCATCCAGTCGCGCTCCGACTGGATGTGGTTCCTCGGCCTCACGTCGGCCGACCCGCTCGACATCGCTATCCGCGTGCTCATCGACCTGATCTTCATGATCGTCGGTGGCGCGGTGTTCGCGATCTTCTGGGTCGAGACGACGGGCATGGGTCCGGAATCGACCGCGCAACAGATTCAGAACTCCGGGATGCAGATTCCCGGCTTCCGCCGTAACCCGCAGGTCATCGAGAAGGTCATGGAGCGGTACATCCCGCAGGTGACCGTCATCGGTGGCGCGCTCGTCGGCCTGCTCGCCGTCATGGCGAACATGCTCGGCACCATCGGTGCAGTCTCCGGGACGGGACTGCTCCTCACGGTCTCCATCACGTACAAACTGTACGAGGAGATCGCGGAGGAACAGCTCATGGAGATGCACCCCATGATGCGCAACATGTTCGGCTCCGAATAGCGAGCACCGACGCGCTCGACGGCCGCCGCGCGCCGCGGCGAACGTCACCGCCGTATCATTTCATTTCTACCGCGCTCGACCGGATAGCGGCGCGGCCGCCTCGACGGACGCCGCCCGCGCCGTCGGCAATCCGGTCACTTTTGACTCCCGGCGGGGGAAGACCGGGGTATGCACGAGGGGCGACTCGCGGTCGATATCGAGACGGCCAGCCCGAACGGCCCGCCGAGCGACTTCCGAGACACCGACGACTTCGAGTTGGTCGCGGTCGGGTTGGGCCACCGCGTCGGCGGCGTCACCGACGCCGACACCGAGGCCGAAGTCGAGGTGCTCCTCCGCGACGGCGACTGGTCGCTCGACCGCACCGCCGACCTCCTCCGGCGGGTCGTCGAGTGGTGCGAGGCCCGCGGGGGGCGCGTCGTCACGTACAACGGCGAGTACTTCGACGAACATCACCTCCGCGCGTGGGCCGACCGAGTCGCCGACGCCGGCGTCTGGGCGGACGCGCCGCGCCGAATCGACGCGCTGTTCGCCGACCACGTCGACCTCGGGGGGCTCGCCGCCGAGGCGTATCCCGGCGCGGTCCGACCGAACCGCGACATCCCGGCGCTGTGGAAGGCGTGCGAGGAGGCCGGCGTCGACCAGCCGACCGTCTGGTACGACGACTACGACCTCCCGGCGGGCTACCTCGAACGCCTCGGCGTCGAGGACGCCCACGTCAAGGGGGCGCACGTCGGCGAGGCGCTGGGCGAGGCGTACGTCGAAGGCGTCGTCGCGGGGCTCGACCACACGCGGACGCACGCCGAACTCGCCCGACTCCTCGTCGACTACGCCGCCGCCGACATCGAACCGCTGTTTTCGCTCCACGACGCGCTCCGCCGGGCCGGCGCGAGCGCGGACTGAGCCGTCTCACCCTCGCAGACTCGGGCCGAGGCCGTCAATTACACGGGAGAGCGTCCTGTCTCGCGGCAAACGTTTAGCCGCCGGCAGTCGTAGCCCGTGGTATGAACGACCTCGAACCGGCGGCCGCCGTCGAAGAGGCGCTCCGCGGTAACGGCATCAGCGTCGAGTCGGTCTCGCTCGACGACCCCGTCTCGCTGACCTATCTCACGGCGTTCCCGGACGTCGAACCCGACCACGGGGAAGTCGGCCGGGCGGTCACGGCCTTCCTCGACCTCGCCCAAGACGACGAGTTCGACCCGAGGACCGTCGAGGCGACGGTGCTCCGAAGCGAGGGCGACGTGCAGGCGACGTGGACGCTCGAAGCCGACTGGATTCGCGCGTACACCGACTACTCGCTGGACGACGAGGAGCTGTCCGAGCGCGTCCTCGACAGCCTCTACGAGGGGGGCGACGCGTGAGCGCGTGGCGACACCGCGGTGAGCCGCCGGCCGCCCGCGGCCCGCGTCGGCCCTCGCACTTCGAGTACTCGCGCGTCTCGTTGACGTTCGACAGCGAGGGGGCGAACTGCGCGGGCTGGCTCTACCGTCCCGACGGCGTCGAGTCGCCGCCGGTGGTCGTCATGGCCGGCGAGCTCGCGGCGGAGCGTCGCTTCGGGCTCCGCCCCTACGCCGAGCGACTGGCCGAGGCGGGCTACGCGGCGTTCCTCTTCGACTATCGCAACACCGGCGACTCCGACGGCGAGCCCCGGAACCTCGTCGCGCCCGACGCGCAGGTGGCCGACTGGCACGCCGCGCTCTCCGGCCTCCGCGAGCGCGACGAGGTGGACTCGCGCTCGCTCGTGCTCTGGGGCGCTGGCCTCTCCGGCGGCTACGCCCTCCGCGCGGCGGCCGAGGACGGCCGCGTCGCCGCCGTCGTCGCCCTGCACCCGATGCTCGACGGGAAGGCCGTCACGCGGGGGCGCGGCGTCAAAGGCACGCTCGCGGCGGTCGCCGCCGGCGTCCGCGACAGACTCCAGTCGCGATTCGTCGGCCCGTATCGCGTCCCCGTCGTCGGCGACGGCTCGTCGATGGCCGTCTTCGAGAACCCCGGCGTTCGCGCCGCCTACCGCGACCTCGTGCCGCCGGGGAGCGCGTGGCGCGACGAGACGCCCGCTCGGTTGTTCCTCTCGTTACTCCGCTACCGGGCGCTTCCCGACCCGGATGCGGTCACCTGCCCGACGCTCCTCGTTTCGGGGACGCGAGACGACCTCGCACCCGCCGACGCGGTGGCTGACCTCGCGGACGAGCTTCCGAACGCGACGCTGGTCGAACTCCCCGCGGGTCACTTCGACCACTACGACCGGGCGTTCGAACAGACGTTCGGCCACCTCCTGTCGTTCCTCCGAACGGTTCGCTGACGGGAGTCGTCAACCCGCTGAATCCTCGCGCGAACCATTATGTCCTCACCCGGCCTATACCATACAGAGATGTCCACATCCACCCGTCTCGTCTCGTTGTTCCTCGCCGTCGCGCTCGTCGCGGTGGCCGCATCCGCACCGGTGTTCGCACAGGAGTCGGAGACGCCGAGCGATGCCGACACACAACGGCTTCTCGAAGAGGGGGTCGCGCTGTACAACGCCAACATCGAAGAGTTAGACGTCTCGTTCGCCCGAAGTCTCGTCGCGGGGCGAACGGTGAACGTCTACATCGAAGACGGGGGAGAGACCCGGGTGTTCTCGGCGTCGGTGCGAGACGACATGCGAATCGAAGACCTGTCGACCGGCCCCGACAGCGAGGCGTCGACCCGCATCACGACGGACCGAGAGACGCTCGAAACCATCGCCGAGTCGTCCGAGCCGATGGCCGAGGTACGAAGCGCCCTCTCCGACGACCGCATCCGCGTCGCCGGCGAGCGAGGACACCCCGTCGACCAGGTCGTCTGGACCGTCGCTAACACGTTCAAGAGCTTCTTCCTCTGAACCCGGACCGAACCGAACGCCGTCCGACTCCGTCTTTTTCCGCGTCGTCGCGTCCGTGGGTCCGTAACCCACTTTGCCACCGTTCTCGTCTCTCCGTCGATGACGTTCACGCGCACGGTCGAACTCGACGGCCACATCATCGATTCGGGGATGATGCAACAGGCGATGGGTATCGTGATGGACCTCGACGGCGACTTCGACGTCGAGCAGTTCGACGTCGGGCGGCAGAAGGACGAGCCTTCCTACTGCCGGATGTCTGTGACCGCGGACGACCGCGAGACGCTTCAGGAGATACTGCACGAACTCCACCAAATCGGCGCGAACCTCACGGACCCCGTCGACGCCCGCGTCGAGGCCTCGCCGGCCGACCGGGTCGTCCCCGTGGGCTTTTACTCGACGACGAACCACCCGACCGACGTTCGGTACCGGGGTGAGTGGCTCCCGGTCGAGGACATCGAGATGGACTGCGCGATAGTCATCGAGGAGACCGAAAACGGCCCGCGCGCCTCCACGAAGGTTCTCAACGGCATCGAGGAGGGCGACCTCGTCGTCACCGACGAGGCGGGGATTCGCGTCAAGCCGCCGGAACGCCCCCGCGACGCCTCCGGCCCCTTCGGGTTCATGCAGGGCGGCGTCTCCTCGGAGCGCCCCTCGGAGTCGCTCATCGGCGAGGTCGCCGAGGCGCTCTGCGAGACCAAAGCTGACGGCGGGAACGTCCTCGTCGTCGCCGGGCCGGCGCTCATCCACTCCGGCGGCGGCGACGCCCTCGCCGAACTCGTCCGCGAGGGCTACGTGGACATGATTTCGGCCGGCAACGGCTTCGCCACTCACGACATCGAGCGCGGGCTGTACGGCACCTCGCTCGGGATGGACATGGAGACGATGGAACACCCGCGGAAGGGCCACAAACACCACATCTACACCATCAGCGAGGTCATTCGCGCCGGCGGCATCGCCGAGGCCGTCGAGGAGGGACTCATCGAATCGGGCGTGATGTACGAGTGCGTGAAACACGACGTGCCGTACGTCCTCGCGGGGTCGATTCGGGACGACGGCCCGCTACCGGACACCATCACCGACACCATCGAGGCGCAGAACGCCATCCGCGAGCAGGCCCACCGCGCCGACATGGTGCTGATGCTCTCGACGCTCCTGCACTCTGTCGCCGTCGGCAACTGCCTGCCCTCGACGGCCAAGACCGTCTGCGTGGACATCAACCCCGCGACCGTCACGCAACTGCTCGACCGCGGCTCCTCGCAGGCCATCGGGATGGTCACGGACATCGGGACGTTCGTGCCGACGCTCGCCGAGAAGGTGCTCGAAGCCGACGGCGAGAACTGACCGGGCCGCTCCCGCCTGTTCCGCCGCGGGCACCGTCTGACGGGTCAATTATCACCCTGTGTGGTCTCTCGTGTCCTGTATGCAACCCAACGCAGTGCGAGTGCTCCTCGCCGCGGTCATGGTTCTCCTCGCCGGGTGCGGGGGCGGCGTCGGCGGCGACGCCACGACCCCGACCGAACCGACGACCGCGACCGAACCCACGACGGACGCGACAGACGCGACGACGACCGCCGGCGGCGAGTCGGCCGACCAGAGCGGCGACGCCGCCGCCGAACGCTCCTCAGTTACGTTCAACGGAACGTGGGACCAGCAGTACCGGACCGGGCAGTACTACCGCTACGACATCGAGAGTCCGAGCATCGACGGCACCGCGACCTACGAGTGGGAGGTCGTCTCCGCGACCGACGACGAGGTGACGGTTCGGACGAAACTGGTCACGCCCAACGCGACGAGCGAGCAGACCGTGACCGCGCCGCCGGACGAGGTGTACGGCGAACTCGCCGGAACTCCGTCGGGGTCGGTCGCTACCCTCGGCTTCGATTCGCCGTACTACAGCGGGGTCGACGGCGAGACTCTCAGCGTCGGCGACCGCTGGGAGTCCTCGGGAGCCAACGGGACCGTGAGCTTCGAAGTCGAGGCGCTATCGACCTACGCCGGCCTCGAGTGTGCGGAGTTCGTCGTCCGGACGAACGGGAGCGTCTTCTGGGAGAGCTGTGTCACCCCTGAGAGTCCGTTGCCGGGCTACGTGGCGTTCTACGAGGAGGAAGGCGACGAGACGCCGGCGTTCGAGATGGAACTCGTCGAGTATCGAAGCGGGAACTGAATCGGCCGGGAGCGCCGTTTCGGGCGGTCAGACTTTTTCCAGCGGGACGACCGCCATCGGGATGTTCGAGTGCAACAGGACGTCCTGTGCCGTGCTCCCGAAGACGATTTTCGAGGTCGGATTGCGCTTTCGGACGCCGATGACGATTTCGTCGGCTCCCTGTTCGTCGGCGCACTGGAGGATGTCGTCGGCGGCGTCGTTACCGCGGATGTACTGGTGGGTCTCGACGTCCACGAGGTCGCCGAGTCGGGACGTCACGACGTTCAAGGCGTCCTCGCCGTCGCGGACGTCCTCGCTGTCGGTCTCGTCGCCGCCGCGGTGGGAGTTGACGACGTGGAGCACGTCCCCGGCGGTGATTCGCCGCGAGAGATAGTCGCAGACTTCGGCGCTCGTGTGGACCGAGTTCGTTCCAATAACGTATGTTGCCATGTCTCATATCGCCACGCCGTCGTATAAAAATCCACGCCCGACCACGCCCGTCAGGCCTGCTTCATCATCGCCAACACGTCGTCTCTCGTCATCGCGTTCCCGTGTTCGTCGTGGGCGTGTTCCTGAATCACTTTCACCACCTCGTTTCTGTTCTCGGAGGTCACGCTGAACCCGCACGAACACGTCGCCTGTTGCATCGCCTTCGACATAGCGAGAGAGATACGCGCTCCAGAGACAAAGCGTGTGTTCACACTCATCACGACACTCCCCCCGGCGGACGGGTTCCCGAGGCCGTGTCGTCGCGGGCGTGCCGGCCGCTCCCCGGACCCGTCGGGGACAAAACATTTACCCGCCCGTAAATGTCAGTCAGATATGGAAAGAAACGCCCTCCTCACCGCCGGGGCGGTCGGCGTCGTCGTCGTGGCGCTCGTCGCCGCCGCCGTCGTTCCGGGGGTCGTCGCGGACCCGACCGACGACGGCCCAGTCCGTCCCGGTCCGGTGGACGTCGCCGGCGTCTCCATCGCCGCCGGGCAGGCGACGGGGGAGACGGTCACCCTCGAAATCGAGACGCGAATCGACCACCGAGGCAACCCAACGGAGAACGTGAGCGTGCTCGTCCGCGCCGTCGACGCCGAGTCGGGACTGCTGACGACGACGCAGGAACTCGACGTGGGAACGCTCTCCAAAGCGGGTGAGACGGCGACGACGACCAACCTCACGGTGCCCCGCGAGGGCGGCTACGACGTCGAGGTCGTCCTCTACAGCGACGACGAGCGGGTCGACGAGGCGCGAAAGAGCGTTCGCGGCGTCTCGGCCATCAAGCCGCCGTACCTCCGGTCGACCACCTCGTTCACCGACAGCGAGGCGCTCCCGCCCGTCTCCTTCGCCATCGCCGAGACCGGCGAGGACCGGACGACACTCGACCTGACGGCGACGCTGACGAACGCCGGCGACGCCCCGGCCGAGGACCTCTCGGTGCTGTTCGTCCTCCGGCAGGCCGAGTCCAACATCGTCGCCTCCCGAACGACGGTCGACGCGGGGACCATCGAGACCGGCCGGACCGAGACGGTGGACGCGTCGGCGAGCGTCCCGAACGACTACAACTACTACATCGACGCCGTGTTGCTCCGCGACGGGGTCGTCATCGACACCGCCCGCGGCGCGGCGAACCTGAACCCAACGAGGACGATTAGCGTGAACCAGACCAGAGAGGACGTGGAACTCCGCGTCGAAGACTTCGAGAACGGCGACGGCGGCGACGCGCCGCAGGCAACCGACTACGAGCAGACCGAGACCTCCTCGTCGGCACCGGGCTTCGGCCCGCTCGTGGCGGTCGTGGGGCTTCTCGCGGCCGTCTTCGTCGCCCGGAGGTGGTCGAAATGAGCGACGAGGCGCGGACGGACGAAGACCGGTCTCCGACCGACGAGACGCGGGCGACCGACGACGCGGCGGGTGCGGACAGGCTCCGAGAGTCCACGGACTCGACCGACGACGAGGAAACCGAGAACCGCGAGTTCGCGGAGCGGATGCGCCGCTACCTCGACTACGCGGTGCTCGCGGGACTGCTGTTGCTCGCGCTCATCGCGGCGCTCCAGTTCTACTTCAACGCCAGCCAGACCATCACGACGTGGGTGAACCCCGAGTACCGCGCACCGTTCCAAGCGGCGTTCAACCTCGTGTTGCTCCTCGGGGCGGCGCTCGGCGTCTCCGTTCAGCTTCGCCGACTGACGAGCGACTGAGCGGTCCGCGTCACCTCTCACCACGCATACAGTTTTCAGTCCGCCGCCCAAGTTGTCGGCTATGAACTTCCTCTTCGTGTCGGCGGACGCCGCGCTCATCACCGACCTCGCGTGGCAGGTCCACAGGGAGGGCCACGACGTGCGGTACTACATCGAGGCCGAGCGCGACAGGGAAATCGGCGACGGCTTCGTCCCGAAGACCGACGACTGGCGCGCGGAGGTCGACTGGGCCGACGTCATCGTCTTCGACGACATCTGGGTCGGCTCCGACATCGGAACCGGCGCGCTGGCACAGGAACTCCGCGAGGAGGGACACGCCGTCGTCGGCGGGACGCCCAACACCGACCGCCTCGAAGAGGACCGCGGCTACGCGATGGACGTACTGGAGGCCCACGGCGTGAGCACGGTCGAACAGCGCGTCTTCAACGACTTCGACGAGGGAATCGAGTACGTCCGGCGGAACCGCGCCCCCTACGTCATCAAGCCGCTCGGCGAGGTGCAGAACGTCAAGCGCCTCCTCTACGTCGGCAACGAGGACGACGGGAGCGACGTGGTCGAAGTGCTCCGCGCGTACAAGCAGGCGTGGGGCCACCGGATGAAGGGCTTTCAGCTCCAGCGGAAGGTCGAAGGCGTCGAAATCGCCGTCTGCGGCTTCTTCAACGGGGAGACGTTCGTCGACCCGGTGAACTTCAACTTCGAGCACAAGAAGCTGTTTCCGGGCAACATCGGCCCCTCGACCGGCGAGATGGGCACCTCGATGTTCTGGGCCGGGCGGAACCGGCTGTTCGAGGAGACGCTGGGCCGACTCGAACCGTGGCTCGCCGAGGAGGGCTACGTCGGGAGTATCGACATCAACTGCATCGTCAACGAACACGGCATCTACCCGCTGGAGTTCACCCCCCGGTTCGGTTACCCGACGATTACGCTCCAAGAGGAGTCGTTCGAGTCGTCGACCGCGCAGTTCTTCTCCGACCTCGCCCACGGCAACGACCCCGAGCTATCGGTTCACGGCGGCTACCAAATCGCGGTCCGCATCGTCCTGCCGCCGTTCCCGTTCACCGACAAACAGACCTACGACGAGAACTCGCGGAACGCGGCGGTCGTCTTCGAGACCGACAGCCGCGAGGGCGTTCACATCGAGGACGCAAAGCTCGTCGACGGGCAGTGGCGCGCCGCCGGCGAGAGCGGTATCCCGCTCGTCGTCACCGGGACGGGCGAGACGATGCAGGAGGCGAGACGACAGGCGTACGACCGCGTCGACGACATCGTCATTCCGAACCTGTACTACCGCGACGACATCGGCGAGCGGTGGATCGCCGGCGACGGCGACCGACTGCTCGCGTGGGGCTACCTCGGCCCGGCCGGCGAGTAGTCGATTCCTCGGGGGTCGGTTCGTCGGGAGTCGATTAGTTGAGCGCCAGCCACGCGGCGAAGACGGCGAGGCCGCCGACGGCGGTGCTCAGCGCGGCGTGGACCCGGAGCCGGTCGAGAACCGCGTGAGCGTGGCCGTCTTCGACGGACAGCAGTTCGTGAATCTCGCTTCCGATTTCACAGCGCGGGAGGAAGTCCATGGCGACGTGGAGGAACACGCCGGAGGCGAAGCCGAAGACGAGGCCGCGGAAGGCGTCGGTCGCGGGGAGCGACACGGCGCTGGAGACGATGGCGGCGATGCCGAGGCCCGCCGCGGGGAGGAGCAACGGCGCGACCGACTTGCCCTGTCCCGAGAGCCGGCGGGCGGCGGCGTAGCCGGCCGGGCCCTTGTGCGAGACGATGGCGAGGCCGAGGCCGACGCCCACGTCGATGTTGCCGTAGACGATGCCGATAATCGCGCCCGCGGAGACGGCGTGCGCCGAGAGCTCGGTCACGGTGCGGTCCACGGGGAACTCCATGTGGGCGAAGCGGTGGCCGACGGTGTGGGCGGCGAAGCCCGCGAGGATGCCGAAGGCGATGCCGAAGCCGCCGAACTGGGGGTGGTGGCCGAGCGCCTGCGGGACCAGAAACACCGCGGCGCTCGTCACCATCGCGCCGCTGGCGAGGCCGTAGCCCCAGACGAGTCCCTCGGCGTGTTCGGTCCGGCTCCGCGCGCCGAGGGGCGCGGCGAGCGCCATCGCGCCGAAGGCGGCCCACGAGACGACGAGCAGGTTCCACGCCTCGACGCTCGCGGCGTACCCCGAGAGCGCGACGAGCGCCACGACGCTCCCCGCGCCGATGGCCGTCGAACGGTTCATATTATGAACGAAACGGTTCGGATTAATAAGAGGCGCGGTTCCGGCGGAACGCGGGGGTCGAATCGCTGAGGGACCTCACCGCGTCGCCCGCTTCCACGCCTTGAGGTCCGCGATGTCGCCGTCGAACTCGGCGGGGTCGGCGTCGGTCGCCGCCCAGACGAACAGGTCGGCCACCTCGTCGGGGTCGCGGCCCTGTCCGCCGGTGAGGTCGGTGGCGACGAGGCCGGGGTCGACGACCGTCACGGTCCGGTCGCAGTCGGCGGCGAACCCCCGGACGAGCGCCTCGGCGGCCGCCTTGGAGACGGCGTACGCGCCCATCCCCGGCTTCGCCTCGCGGGCGATAGAGCCGGAGGGGACGAGGATGCGCCCGTCGTCGGCCATGTGCGGGAGCGCCTCTTTGACCGCCGCGAAGACCCCGCGGACGTTCGTGCGGAGCGTGTCGTCGAACGCCGCGTAGGACTCCTCGGGCGTGCGCATCTCACCGGGGGTGCCGTGGGCGACGGCGGCGTTGGCGACGAGCACGTCGATGCGTCCGCCGGTGCGGGCCGCCGTCTCCATCAGGCGCTCCATGTCGAGTTCGTCGCGCACGTCGGCGCGGACGGCGCTGGCGGTCCCGCCGCCGGCCTCGATGTCGTCGACGACCGACTGGAGGGCGTCGGCGTCGCGGGCGCAGGCGACGACGGTCGCGCCGGCCTGACCGAGGGCGCGTGCGACCGCCGCGCCGATGCCGGAACTCGCGCCTGTGACCACCGCGGTGGTGTCGTTCATGCGGGGCCGTACGGATGGACCGAGCCTAAAGCTACCCCCCGACGGCGGTCGATTCGGTCAGTCGATTTATGTCCTCCACGTCCTTACGAACGGACATGAATTCTGTCTCGGCTCTCGACTCTCTCGCCGGGGAGTCCGTCGTCGTCGTCGGCGGCGGCTTCGGCGGCCTCTCGACGGCGTGCTACCTCGCGGACGCGGGTGCCGACGTGACGCTGTTGGAGAAGAACGAACAGCTCGGCGGCCGAGCCAGCACGCTCGAACGCGACGGCTTCCGGTTCGACATGGGGCCGTCGTGGTACCTCATGCCCGACGTGTTCGAGCGGTTCTTCGCCTACTTCGGCAAGCGCCCCGAGGACTACTACGGGCTGACTCGGCTCGACCCGCACTACCGAATCTTCTTCAAGGACGGCGACCGCGTGGACATGCTCCCCGACGTCGCGGCCAACAAGGCCACCTTCGAGTCGTACGAACCCGGCGCGGGCGACAGGCTCGACGACTACCTCCGGAAGGCCGAGCGGAACTACCGCATCGGGATGGAGCACTTCGTCTACACCGACCGCCCGGACCTCACCGACTACATCGACCTCGACGTGTTCCGGTACTCGTGGGGGCTGTCGCTCGTCGGCTCGATGCAGGACCACGTCGAGAACTACTTCGACCACCCGAAGCTCCAGCAGATAATGCAGTACACGCTGGTGTTCCTCGGCGGCGCGCCGAACAACACCCCGGCGCTCTACAACCTCATGAGCCACGTCGACTTCAACATGGGCGTCTACTACCCCGACGGCGGCCTCGGGGGCGTCGTCGACGCCATCGTCGACCTCGCCGAGGAGCTGGGCGTCGAGTTCCACACCGACTCGCCCGTGGCCGAAATCGCCGGTCGCCGCGGCGGGTTCGCCGTCCGCACCGAAGACGGCCGCGAGTTCCTCTGCGACCAAGTCGTCTCCGACGCGGACTACGCCCACACCGAACAGGAACTCCTCCCGGAGAAGAAGCGCCAGTACGACGCCGACTACTGGGACTCCCGGACGTACGCCCCCTCGGCGTTCCTGCTCTACCTCGGCGTCGAGGGCGACGTGGACGAACTCGCCCATCACACGCTCGTCTTGCCCACCGACTGGGACGACCACTTCGAGACGATATTCGACGACCCGGCGTGGCCAGACGACCCCGCGTACTACCTCTGTGTGCCGTCGAAGACCGACGACTCGGTCGCGCCGGAGGGCCACAGCAACCTGTTCGCGCTCGTCCCCATCGCCGCCGGGTTGGAGGACACGCCCGAACTCCGAGAGAACTACCGCGACCTCGTCCTCGCCGACATCGCCGACAACACCGGCGTCGACCTCCGGGACAGAATCGTCGTCGAGGAGTCGTTCTGCGTGAACGACTTCAAATCGCGCTACAACAGCACGCAGGGAACCGCCCTCGGCCTCGCCCACACGCTGTTCCAGACGGCGCTCCTCCGCCCGCCGCACGGCTCCGACGCGGTCGACGGCCTCTACTTCACCGGCTCGTTCACCACGCCGGGCATCGGCGTCCCGATGTGTCTCATCAGCGGCCAACTCACCGCCGAGGAGATGGCCGACGACGCGAGGTGAGCGCCGACATGGCCACACAGACCGAGGCCGGCGAGGGCGGCGAAGGCGGCGAGGCCGGCGCGCCCGGCGGTGGCGGACGAGGGGACGGCGGTCTGCGGGACCGACTCGTCTATCTCGCGGTCCTCTCGCGGCCCCGGTTCTGGCTCTACCTCGCCGGCCCCGTCGTCGTCGGCGTGGCGGCGGCCGCGAGCGCCCCCGCCGACCTGTTCGGCCTCGAACCGCTCGCCCTGTTCGCGTACTTTCTGGTCCCCGCGAACGTCTTTCTCTACGGCGTCAACGACGTGTTCGACGCCGACGTGGACGAGGCGAACCCGAAGAAAGACGACCGCGAGGCTCGCTGGCGCGGCGACCCAGTAAACACCGCCGTCGTCGCCGCGAGCGGCCTGCTCGGACTCGGCCTGTTCGCCGTCGTCCCGCGGGTCGCGTGGCCGTGGCTCGCCGCGCATTTCTTCCTCGCCGTCGAGTACAGCGCGCCGCCGCTTCGGTTCAAGACGACGCCGCTTTTCGACTCGGTGTCGAACGGCCTGTACGTCCTGCCGGGCGTCGCCGCCTACGCGGCCGTCTCGGGCTCGAATCCCCCGATACTCGCCGTCGCGGGCGCGTGGCTCTGGACGATGGGGATGCACACGTTCTCCGCGATTCCCGACATCGAACCCGACCGCGAGGCCGGGGTTCGGACGACCGCGACGGCCCTCGGCGAGCGCCGAACCTACTGGTACTGCGCCGCGACGTGGGGACTCGCCGCCGTCGCCTTCGCCGCGGTCGACCGCCGACTCGGCGCGCTCTTGGCGGCCTATCCGGCCGTCGTCCTCGGCATCGTCGCCGCCGGCGTCGACGTGGACCGGGCGTACTGGTGGTACCCCGTCATCAACACCGTCGTCGGCATGCTCATCACCCTCGGGGCGCTCTGGAGGCTCGTCTATGGGTGAACGCGAGTCCCCGGGGGTGCGCCCGTGAGCGTGAGCGACCTGCGAGCGCGCCTGCCGTCCACCCGCCGCGAGGCGGAAACCGCCCTCGACCGACTCGTGCGCGACAACCGGTTTACCATCTCGGTGTTCTTCCCGCTGAACGGCGCGGTGCTCCTCGTCGCCAGCGCGATGGGCTGGCTCCCCGCCCCGCTCGCGTTCAACGCGTCTCTCATCCTCCTCGGGACGGTCGTGATGCGCTCGCCGCTCGTCGTGGGCGTCCTCCCGCTCGTGACCCGGCGGGCCGCCCTCGGCGTCGGCGCGCTCACCGCCTACGCCTACACCGTCGAGTACACCGGCGTCACCACGGGCTGGCCCTACGGCTGGTTCCACTACGGCGTCGACCTCGGCCCGACGGTCGCCGGGGTTCCGGTCGGCTTGCCGGTGTTTTTCATCCCGCTCGTGATGAACGCCTACCTGCTGTGTCTGCTCCTGCTGGGCGACCGCGCCCGCAACGGGGCCGTCCGCCTCGGCGTCGTCATCGCGGCCGTGCTCGCCATGGACGTGGTGCTCGACCCCGGCGCGGTCGCGCTCGGCTTCTGGGAGTACGACCGCCTCGCCGACGACGCACTGTTGTTCTACGGCGTCCCGCTTTCGAACTACGCCGGCTGGGTCGTCAGCGCCACCGTCGCCGTCGTCGCGCTCGACTGGTCGTTCGACCGGGAGGCGCTTCTCGCCCGACTCGACCGCACGGAGTTCATGCTCGACGACCTCGTGAGCTTCGTCATCCTCTGGGGCGGCATCAACGCGTGGTTCGGCAACTGGGTACCCGTCGCGGTCGCCGCGCTGTTCGGCGTCGGACTGCTCAAGACGGATCGGTTCGACTCGCGGCTCCTGCGGCTTCCCCGGCGGTTGCCGTGGCGCTCCTGAGGCGCGAGGCAATCGCTCGCGGGAGTCGTTTCCACTTGGGCAGGCCGAAGCCGAGAAGAACCACTCGAAGCCGACGAGCGTGGCCGCGGCCACGGGGTCGGCCACGGGGTCGGTGAACGGGAGCCAACTGGACACCGTCCCGAAGCCGGCGGTGGCGTCGCTGACGAGGTTGCGTTCGACGGAGGCGTGTCGGGGGAGAAGCGAGAAGGACAACAGCTAAACCGTTTCACTCGGGGAGAAACTGCGCGCTCAGTCGGAGCCCCAGCGGTTCAGTGACCGGAGCCACCCGGAGACGCGCCCGCTCCGCCGACTGCGGCCGACCGGCGTCGAACCGGGGCCGAACTCCGCGTCGAGTTCCTCGTCGTCGGGGTAGGGAACGACGCTGACGGTCTTGAACACGGCCACGGGGTCGCGCCAGACTGCCCAGTACGCCGCGGTCTTCGCGAGGAGGGTGAGCTTCCGCCCGAAGCCGAGTTCGGGCGTCGTCGTGAGGGTGTCGTAGTCGAGCTTTCGAATCGACCGGTGGTGGTCGGCGTACAGCACCGCCGAGAGCAACACCGGGAACTGGCAGTCCGCGGGGAGGTACTCGATGCCGGCGACGCCGTTGCGGTACAGCGACTCCGTTCGGCGGAGTTCGTCGCGCATCACGTCGGCGACGCGCGCGTCGAAGTCGAGGTCGAGTAGCTGTTCCGTGTCGACGTCGTGGCGGTCCAGCGTCGTCTGTGGGAGGTAGACGCGGTCGCGCTCGACCACGTCTTCGCCCACGTCGCGGAGAAAGTTCGACATCTGAAACGCCTGTCCGAGCGCCGTCGCGTGCGGGAGCGCCGCCTCGGGGTCGTCGGGCCGCATGACGGCGGTCATCATTCGGCCGACCGCCGAGGCCGACCCGTCCATGTACGCCTCTAACTCCTCGTAGCTCTCGTAGCGGTCCTTCTCGATGTCCGACTCCATGGCATCGATGAAGACGTTCACGTCGTCGGCGTCGATGCCGTAGCGCGCTCTGAGTTCGGCGAACGCCGACAGGACGGGGTCGTCGGTCTCCGCCGAGCCGAGCGCCTCGGCGCGGAGGCGTTCGAGACGCTCGCGCTGTTGGGCCGGCGGCGCGGTCTCCTCGGCGTCGACGACCTCGTCGGCGACGCGGAAGAACGCGTACAGGACGTACGTGGCGTGTCTGACGCGCTCGGGAAGGAGCCGCGTCGCGAAGTAGAACGTCTTTCCCGTCCGCTGTTGGATGTCTTTTCCCGCCTCGACCTGTGATTCATTGAGCATCGTTTCGTGTGCGTGGCCGCGTCCGTCTCGGGACCAACTGAGCTGACCGATGGGGACGACCGTTAGTTCGGTCGCCGCCGACATAACGCTTCGTGCCGCCGTGAAATCAACCCGCGAACCCGCCGACTTCGCGGCGGTCTCGTTTCGGGCGTCTTCTGTCAGTTTTCGTTACCAGAACGTGTCGCTACAGTCGTAGACGACCCCGTGTTCCGGGCAGACGTACTTACAGTGGCGGTGGTCCATCGACGTGCCGCAGAGGGGGCAGGGTCTGCCCTTCGGGGATTCGATGGCGCACGCGTTCCGTCCGGCGTCGTCGTCCATACGAGTTTTCGTAGGACGCGACCGACATATCCCTTACTGCTGTCGGCGGAGTCCGCAGTCGGCTCGGCCTCGTTCGGCCCGGTGGCGAGGGGGGACTCGGCACGTCCGGACGCCACCCGAGTTTGGGACGGAACTGGAACACCGCTCATGTGCGGTCGTCGCCGAGTCGGCCCCGTCGCGTCGAACAGCACCCGCGAGAATAATACCGCGCTCGACCAATCAGTCGAACGAACAGTCGATGGAGAAGACGCGCTGGTATCTGCTCACGGGTCACGGGCGGCGGAGAACGAAAAAAACCGAGGCGCGGACGCCGTCGGAAGCGAACGACCGGGGGCGGTCGTCCGATGAAACCACGTAGCGTACCACGCGGCGAGTGCGGGGCCTCGACCGCGCGACGCTGTCGCAACTGCGTCTACCCGTTGTCGGAGCGCGTTGAACCGCTCTGGTTGTGGGTGGTGGGTGGGGGAGCGTTCGTTCGGTGAGAGACCGACGCGAACGGGAGGGTCTCTGACAACGGTGATTACCAGTTCGTTATCACCTGTCAAAGCTGTACCGGTAGTTCGGGAACCGTATCACCGGAGACGAAGCGAGTCGAATTCAGCCGTGAGGCGGCGTGTCGCCGCTCGTGCAGTCGGTCACTCGTCGCCGTCGCCGAACTTCGCGTACGGACTGCGGTGGGTGTTCCGAATCAGGTCCTCGTCGGAGACGCGGAGGCCCAACTCGTCTAACTCCTCGCCGATTCGGCTGAGATCGTCGCCGTCGACGCCGATGGCCCGAACCATGACGTTCCGCTCGCCGGTCATCACCTCCTGTACCTCGACGACGCCGGGGACCGCGGCGGCGGCCTCGGCTAGTTCCTCGCGCTCCGGAATCGGCGCCGTACAGACGATGAGCGTGTACAGCTGGTAGCCCGCGCGCTCGTAGTCCACGTCGGCGTGATAGCCGCGGAGCACCCCATCGGCTTCGAGCCGCTGGATGCGGTTCCGGACGGTGCTCGCCGAGGCGTCGAGTTCGTCGGCGATGTCGGTCGACGACGTGCGGCGCGCCTCCGCCTGCAACGTGTACAGTATCTGTCTGTCCAGCGCGTCGAGTTCTCGACCCGTCATTCGTCTGTCCGTCTGTCGCCCGTACCATTAACTCTCTCGGCCAGCAGTATCGGAATCACGGTTCAAATCGACTAATATTCGGCTTCCGATAAACTACTACATATAGCCTCGGACGGCCGGTGCTTTCTAACGGGTCGAGCGCCAACGGGCGTACCACCGACACAGATGAACCCAACAGAGATCGGCATACGCCTCGTCGCGGGGGCGCTACTCATCCTCACGAACGGTTTCTTCGTCGCTATCGAGTTCGCACTGACCCGCGCGCGGCAGTTCACCGAGTCCGAATTCATCGACGGGGATTCTCGACTCGAACGGGCCTGGGAGATGACCCAAGAGCTCGAACTGTATCTCACGACCTGTCAGGTCGGAATCACGGCGTCCAGCATCGCCGTCGGTATCGTCGCCGAGCCCGCGCTGGCGGCGCTGTTCGAACCGCTACTCGAACCGATTTTCGCCGGGACGACGCTCGCGACCGTCGGGGCCGGCGCGCTCATCGCCTACCTAATTATCAATCTCCTGCACCTCACCCACGGAGAGCAGACGCCGACGTACCTCGGCGTCGAGCGCTCCCGCATGGTCTGTCGCTACGGCGCGACGCCGCTCCACTGGTTCTACGTCGCCATCTCGCCCATCATCAAGTTCGGCGACTGGGTCGCCAAGTGGACGCTCAAACTCTTCGGCATCGAGATGTCGGGCGCGTGGCTCGAAACCGAGACCGACGTCATCGAGTCCCGCGGCCAACTCCGCGAGCGCCTGCACTCCCTGCTCGAAGAGGGCGAACTCCCCGAGGAGCGCCGCGACGAGGTGCTCAACGCGCTCGACGTGGACGAGCTCTCCATCAGCGAGATTATGATTCCCAGTACCGACATCGTCGCGCTCTCGACGGCGGCGACGCCCGGCGAGAACTTCGACCGGATTCGGAACACCCCACACACCCGCTTCCCGCTCGTCGGCGACTCGCTCACCGACTTCCGCGGCGTCGTCTACGCGCCCTCTATCATCGACAACTTCGAGGCGCTCCGGGCCGGCGAGCGCTCGTTCGAGGAAATCGCCGCGCCGACGATGACGCTCGCCGCCGACACGAACGTCAGCGACGCGTTCGACCAGTTCCAGGCCGAAGACCAGGAACTCGCGCTCGTCCTGCGAGACGGCGCGGTCGTCGGCCTGCTCACCGCGACCGACGCCCTCGAAGCGGTCATGGGCGAACTCGACGACCCGCTCGACTAACACGGCGGTCGTGGTTGCGGTCCCATGTGACAAGTCGGAGACTGACCGAAGAATCGGTCTCAACAGACTCGGTTGGGCCTTCGCTTCCGTCGACCCCCCGGGGGGTACGGGGGAATTGGAGGTCGACGGAAACACTCTTTTGAGTTCGGGCTGTACAGCGTTCTGTACCCGTGAATTCGGGACGGTTTCAGACGAACCCTTGTGGGGTTGAAGCCTCGGGAAGACCGGGAGCGGGAAGACCTACGCGGCGTTTCAGACGAACCCTTGTGGGGTTGAAGCACCATCTCTCATGCTATCACCTCGTATTTGCGACCGTTTCAGACGAACCCTTGTGGGGTTGAAGCAACGCCCTCGGGATGGGCATGGACTCCGACCGCCACGCCGGTTTCAGACGAACCCTTGTGGGGTTGAAGCGCGCTCTACTCGGTCCTCGCGGTCGTCGGTGCGGTGGTTTCAGACGAACCCTTGTGGGGTTGAAGCGCGGGGCAGTCGGAGTCCGAGACGCCCGAGGAAGACGTTTCAGACGAACCCTTGTGGGGTTGAAGCGGGCAGAGGGCGACTCATCGCCGACCATCAACGTCGTTTCAGACGAACCCTTGTGGGGTTGAAGCGCAACGTCGATGCGTGGTCCAATCGCGCGTCAGATTGGTTTCAGACGAACCCTTGTGGGGTTGAAGCGGCGAGGGCGAGATCGCCATCGACAACGGTCGCCGTTTCAGACGAACCCTTGTGGGGTTGAAGCGAACGGCACAGTAATCGTTGCAGGCGTGCCGCCCTTGTTTCAGACGAACCCTTGTGGGGTTGAAGCACTGACGAAACGCAGGGGAAGAGCGTCAACCCGCCGGTTTCAGACGAACCCTTGTGGGGTTGAAGCGCCCCCAATTGCATCGCCCTCGATGACTGGCGCTGAGTTTCAGACGAACCCTTGTGGGGTTGAAGCTTGTCGACAGCACGTAGTGCTCGGGGTCGACATCGTGTTTCAGACGAACCCTTGTGGGGTTGAAGCATTTGATTCGTGTTGCGCTGATTGAGTTAATGGTTTCAGACGAACCCTTGTGGGGTTGAAGCGGGTTCGTACCCCGCGCCGTCGTGACGGCACCGACCGTTTCAGACGAACCCTTGTGGGGTTGAAGCGCCCGGGTTCAACGTCTGCGGAAACGCGGAGTAGTCGTTTCAGACGAACCCTTGTGGGGTTGAAGCACGCTCGCCGAGGTCGAGGCCGACGACGGCCGCGAGTTTCAGACGAACCCTTGTGGGGTTGAAGCGCCCGGGTTCAACGTCTGCGGAAACGCGGAGTAGTCGTTTCAGACGAACCCTTGTGGGGTTGAAGCACG
>Ga0207720_100340_pt1 | contig 35939 bp, 36 predicted proteins | sample A23P2SouthBayCA_2_FD_187751 | JGI IMG/M metagenome (GOLD analysis project Ga0207720, IMG submission 187751) | Aerobic enrichment media microbial communities from Eden Landing Ponds, California, USA - A23 E3 (2) (SPAdes) | ecosystem: Environmental > Aquatic > Marine > Unclassified | place...
CCGTCCGGAGGGTGTCCGGGTCGAGGTCGACCCCGTCGGGAAAGAGCGTCGTCAGCAGTCCCGTCGTCTCGACGGCCGGGCCGTTCGTCACCAGCAGGTCGTCGCCCGGACGGGCGCCGTCCGGGCGGATCACGTCGCCGGCGTCGCCGACGGCGAGCGCCGTCGCCCCGCCGACCCAGGGGAACGAACACCCCTCGTAGCGGGCGGTGTGGCCGGTGACGACGCTCACGCCCAGATCCCGCGCTTCGGCGTGCATCCCCTCCCAGACGGACGCGAACTCGTCGTCGGTCATCTCGGGCGGGAGCGAAAAGGAGACGGCGAGGTGGCTCGGCGGGAGACCGCTGACAGCCACGTCCGCGAGGACGACGTCGAGCGCGAACCGACCGGCGCGTTCGAAGCCGAGCGGCGGGAGGATCGAGACGGGATCGGTCGCGACGGCGACCGCGCGGCCGCCCACGTCGAGGAGGCCGAAGTCGACGCCCGGCGTCGGGCCGAGGCGCACGTCGCCCCGGTCGGCACCCAGTCGCGGCCGGACGTGCGTCTCGAAGAACTCGCGGTCGATCTTGCCGAGAGTCGAGTCCGTCATACCGTCGCTCGCCGCCCGTGGGGCATAGGCGTGGCGCTCACGACAGCCGCGACTCGCACGTCTCCGCGAACGAGGACAGCGGGACGTCCGCGCCCGCATCGACGCTGACGAACAGTCCGGAAAACGCCGCGGCGACGAAGTGGAAGGCGGTCAGGTCGTCGAAGCGGTGCATCGAGCAGTGGAGCGGTCCGGCCTCGAACAGGTCTTCCAGACGCTCGCTGCCGACTCCCTGGAGGAGCAGGTCGTCGTGGAGTTCGTCGCCGACCTGGGTGAGCCGTGGCGTCACGTCCCTTCGGACGTAGAAGGCGTCGTAGCCGTCGGCGTCGTACTCGGCCACGACCCTGAGGTCGTCGTCCACGTGTTGCCGGAGGTCGGCCACGAGACCGTTCCTGTCCTCGACTAACATTCTGGGTAAACGAACGACCGCAGTCGACAAGTATCCGTCGTGCGGCCGTCGTCGGTCAGTGTTCAGGGCACCGGTCCCCGCTCGAACCCCTCCCGGAGGTGGTCGGCCACGCGGCCCGGGTGCTCGTGGTGGACCCAGTGGGTTCCGTCGACGAGGACGGCCCGGCCGTCGCGGCAGTACGCGAGGCTCTCGCGGGCCATCTCGGTCCGGAGGAACTCGTCGTCCCTCCCCCAGACGACGAGCGTCGGCGGCTCGACCGGGTCGGTCCGCTCCGGGAGGGGGTACCGTCCGGCCGCCCGGTACCAGTGTATCATCGCCGTGATCGCGCCCGGCTGTCCCCACGCCGCGCGGTAGCGCTCGAAGTCGGCGGCGTCGAACGTCCCCGGCCGGCTCGACGCCCGCATCGTCCGCTCGAAGCGCCGCCAGTTGCCGGCGCGGGCGACCAGTTCCGGCACGCGGGGCACCTGGAAGAACGCCACGTACCAGCTCCGTCGGCGCTGGTCCCACGACCGGCGGAGCGTCCGCTGCATGACGGTCGGGTGGGGGACGTTCACCGCCGCGAGCGTCGCGACCCGTTCGGGGTGATCGAGCGCCAGCCACCACGCCACCGCGGCGCCCCAGTCGTGGCCGACGACGTGGGCGGTTTCGTGGCCGGCTGACTCGATCAGCCCCGCCACGTCGCCCGCGAGCGTCGGCAGGCGGTAGGCCGCGACGCCCGAGGGCTTCTCGCTCGCGTTGTACCCGCGCTGGTCGGGGACGAGAACGCGGTAGCCCGCGTCGGCGAGGCGACGGGCGACGGGGAGCCAGCCGTACCAGCACTCGGGGAAGCCGTGCAGCAGGACGACCGGCGGGCCGTCTTCGGGACCGAGGCGGACGACGTGCAGGCGGACCCCGTCGGTCTCGACGGCCGTCGACGTTCCCTCCGACGGTCGGGGGCGTGCGGGGTCCGGCGGGGTCGGGACCGCGTCCATACGCCGGGATACGGCCGCGTCGACAAAAGAGCTCGACTACGGTAGCCTTCGTAAGCCATCGCCCACCTGGTCGCACGCACGCTGGCGATCAGGTGGGCGAACCGGTCCAAACGGTACGATACTCTAGTCGCTCGGTCGGCTCCCGTACCGCCGCTCGACCGTGAGCAGCCCGACGAGACCGAAGATGAGGATGGTGTAGCCGACGGCGGCGTAGAGGGCGTCCTGGGCCGTCGCGTACTCGCCGGTGCGGAAGATGATCGTCTTTCGCACCATGGCGATGACGCCGGTGTAGATGACGAGGCGGACGATCCGGCGCGTGTCGCTCTCCTCGGTGTAGGCGATCACCGTCTCGTACACCTCGACGATGATGAGGAGGAGCAGGCCGGTGTCGATGAAGCCGATGACGACGAGGGGATCGGTGATCCGGCCGGCGAGGGTCGCCTGACCGATCTGGATGACGAGGTCGACGACGCCGATGGCGAACAGGAGGGCGAAGACCGCGGCGGCGACCAGCTCGACCGCGTGGACGAACCGGTCGGTCGCGTCGCCCACCCGACTCGACGCGAGCGGCGTCGAGCGTCCGCGCGGTTCGGGCGGATCGTCCCGGTCGTCGGTCATGCGTTCCACCGCTCCGCGTGCGTGCCTCGGGACACGCACCGACGTACGCGATCACGGACTAAAAGCGGGAGGCTCCCGACGGCCGAAAGTATAGGTGCGTCGGGGCGTTACACAGAGCAACTCGCCGCCGGCCGGCCGGTTCGCCCGACGCCGCCGGTGGTGACACCTATCCATGACGGACGCAGGGACTCCGCAGTCCGACGCCGACGACGTGGCGGCGGTCGACGGTCGCCCCCCGCTGTCGGTGTCGGCAGCCGCCACGCTCACCGACCGGATCATCGAGAACGTCGAGGCGGTCATCGTGGGTCAGCACGACGCCATCGAGCACATCCTCGTGGCGATGCTCGCGCGCGGCCACCTCCTGTTGGAGGACGTGCCCGGCGTCGGCAAGACCGTCCTGGGCCGGGCGGTCGCCACCTCCGTCGACTGCTCGTTCAAGCGCGTCCAGTTCACGCCCGACCTCCTCCCCTCGGACGTGACCGGCGTCAACGTGTTCAACCAGAAGACCCGCGAGTTCGAGTTCCGCCCCGGTCCCGTCTTCGCCAACGTCGTCCTCGGCGACGAGATCAACCGCGCGCCGCCGAAGACCCAGGCCGCACTGCTAGAGGCGATGGCCGAAGCGCAGGTGACCGTCGACGGCGAGACGCGCACGCTGCCCACCCCCTTCACCGTCATCGCGACGCAGAACGACGTCGAACCCGGGCGCACGTACGACCTGCCGATGGCCGAAATCGACCGCTTCATGAAGAAACTCCGCCTCGGCTACCCGGACGAGGACGAGGAGACGGCGCTCCTCCAGCGCGTGGCGGGCGATCACCCCCTCGACTCGCTGGAGCCCGTCGCGAGCCTCGACGACCTGCGCGGCGCCCGCGCGACGGTCGCGAACGTCACGCTGAGCGAACCCGTCCGCCGCTACGTCTCGCGGCTGGCGACTCACACCCGGAACGACGCGACGCTCGGCGTCAGCCCACGCGGCGCCATCGCGCTCGTCCGCGCGGCGCAGGCACGCGCCGTTCTCGACGGGCGCGACTACGTCATCCCGGACGACGTCCAGACCGAGGCACCGAGCGTCTGGAGCCACCGCATCGACGCCGACCGCCCCGGCTCGGCGGTCGTCGAGGCCGCGCTGGAGGCGACCCCGGTCGAGTGAGATGCGCGGGGTTCGTCCCACGCGGCGCGGTCTCGCCGTCGTCGCGGTCGCGGCCGTCGCGGTCGTCATGAGCACGACGTACGGCCCGCGGTCGCTCGACGCGGTCGTCCTGTCGGCGGCCGTGGCGCTCGTCGCCGCCGGCGTCCAACTCGCCGTCCTCGATCCCCCGGTGGCTCGTCGCACCGCGCCGACGCCCGACGATCCCGGGTCGACGGGGACCGTCTCGCTCTCCTTCGCGACCGACACGCCCGTCACCGCCACGGTTCGCGACCGCCTCCCGCGGCATCTCGACGGCGACGCGCGCGGGACCGTCCTCGTCGGCGGCGACCCGCTCACCTACGACGTGACCTACCGCGAGCGCGGCGTCCACGAACTCGGTCCCGCAGTCGTCCACGCACGCGACGTGCTCGGTCTCGCTCGGCGCACGTTCGTCACCGAGGGGCGCGAGTCGGTGCTGGTGTACCCGCGCGTGTTCCACCCCTCGGCGGCCGTCAGCGAGCGGCTGCGGGCGCTCTCGACGCCCGCCGACGCCGCCGCGCGCGGCGCGTTCGACCACCTCCGGGAGTACACCCGGAGCGACTCCCTCCGAGACGTCCACTGGAAGACGAGCGCCAAGCGGGACGCCCTCGTCGTCCAGGAGTTCGTCGACGACGGCGACGAGCCGACGGTGACGGTGGCGGCGAGTGCGGCGCCCGGCCGTGCGGATCGGATGGCCGAGGCGGCCGCCAGCGTCGGCTGCGTCCTCCTCGACGCGGGGGCGACCGTGACGCTCACGACGCCCGGCGGCCGGGTGACGCTGGCGCCGGGCGAGACCGACCGACTGCTCGCCCACCTCGCCCGCGTCGGCGCCGGCCACGTCGCGGATCGCGACGCGGACGTGGCCGTCCGCGTGGACGGCGAGGAGGCGGATCGACCCCCCGACCGGGCGACGCTCCGGATCGACGGGGAGCGGGTGGCGTTCGATCCCGGTCGTCGCCGGTCGGTGGGTGGCGACGCCGCGGACGGGACGCCGACCACCGCCGACCGCTCCGCGCCGGGGGTGGTCGCGTGAGCGTCGACCTCGCGGACCGGGACGGCGTCCTCCCGGTCGCGCTCACGCCCGATTTTCGGCTCGGCGCCCTCGGCGCCGTCCTCCTGCTGACCGCCTCGTACGGGGGTATCCTCTATCACGTGACCGACGTGGTGGGCGGGTCGCGGCTCATGCTGGCCGTGCTCGTCGGATCGGCGTCGCTGGCCGTCGCCGTCGGCCGGGTTCTCCGGGTGCGGACGGCGCTGTTCCTGTCGCTGCTCGCCCTCGGCGGAGGGATCGCGGTGTACTTCCTCTCGGTGCCCGCGACCCAGCGGGCGCTCATCTCGCCCGCCCGGCTGGCCGCCGACGCCGTCGCCCTGCTCACCGGCCTGTCGGTACTCCGGCTGACGCAGGCGAACGTCTGGGCGCTCTCGGTCGCGCCGGCGCCCGTCTTCCTCTCGTGGTATCTCGCCGTCCGCCGCCGCTACGTCTGGAGCGTCGTCGTCGGCGGCGCGGCGCTCTCTCTGTTCGTCCTGACCGGCGACGCGGGGACGCTCACGACGCTCGCGGGCGTGGTCGGCGCGGCGGGCGTCGTCGGCTTCGGTACGCTAGATCGGCACGGTGGAACCGCGGCACAGGTCGATACGCTCCTCGTTCTCCTCGTGGCGATGGTGGTCGTCGCGGCGACGCTCTCTATGGCACCGACGGCGCGTTCGGGTCCCGTCCTCCCGGACCGCACCTCGCCGACCGGCGTGGCTAGCTTCGTCGATTCAGGCGACAGCGTTCGGGTCGTGGGGACGATCCGCCTCTCACCGCAGGTGCAGTTCACGGTCGAGAGCCCCGCGGACGCGTACTGGACGACGGGGACGTACGACCGCTACACCGGCTCGGGGTGGGTCCGATCCGGCGACACCGACCCGTACACCGATCAGTTACGCGGGCCGCCCGGCGGCGGGCGGGAACTCCGCCAGACCGTCACCGCCGAGACGGAGCTCGGCGCGATGCCGGCGGCGTGGCGACCGACCGACGTCGACGGCGTTCGGTCGAACCGCGTCCGCGTCACGACACAGGGGAGCATCCGGCCCGCGACGACCATCGACCCCGACGAGTCGTACACGGTGACGAGCCGGGTCGTGGACGCCCCGCCGGCCGAACTCCGGACCGCCGGCACCGACTACCCCGACGACGTGGCCGAGCGGTACACGCAGCTCCCGGCGTCGACGCCCGACCGCGTCGCAGAGCGGGCCGCGAACGTGACGGCCGAGGCGGACGCCGAGACGCCGTACGAGACGGCGGTCGCGGTCGAGGCGTATCTGGAGTCGACCAAGCGCTACTCGCTGACCGTCGAGCGCCCCGAGGGCGACGTCGCCGACGCCTTCCTCTTCGAGATGGACGCCGGCTACTGCACCTACTACGCGACGACGATGGTGACGATGCTCCGGGCCGAGGGCGTGCCCGCCCGGTTCGTCACCGGCTACACCGCCGGGGAACGCGTCGACGACGAGTTCGTGGTGCGCGGTCTCGACTCGCACGCGTGGGTGCAGGTGTACGTGCCGGACCACGGGTGGGTGCGGTTCGATCCCACGCCGGCCGCCCCCCGTCAGTCCGCGGAGCGGGCCCGCCTCACCGACGCCCGGCAGCGGGGCGAGACGGGGGTCGACACCGAGGACACGGGCGCGTCGACGCCGACGCCGACCCCCACCGGCGGCGTCGGGGACGGCGCGGACACCGATCCCGACGCGACGCCGACGTCCACGGCCAACGCCTCGGTCGGCACGGGCGACCCGGTCGCCGTCGGCGACACCGGTCCGGTGACGCCGACGGCCGACGACGGACCCGAACTCCCGTCGACCGAGGCGCTCGCGTTCTGGGGGGTCGTCCTCGTGGGCGTCGGCGCGGCGATCCGACGCACTGGCGCCGGTCGGCGCGCGGTCCGGGCGGTGTGGCTCCGCCGGCGCGGGCCGCGGCGCGACCCCGACGCCGACGCCGTCCGGGCGTTCGAACGGCTCGCGTACCTGCTCGAACGGCAGGAACGCACGCGCCGTCCCGGCGAGACGCCGCGGGCGTACCTCCGGAGCGTGACCGACGACGACCGGGCGCGGCGTGTGCTGTCGGCGTACGAACGCGCTCGCTACGGCGACGGGGTGGATCGGGCGACTGCGGACGCCGCGGCCGACGCGGTCGACGAACTGGTTCGGGAGCGGACGCTTCCGACCCGGCCGTTCGCTCGCTGATCGACGGCCGAACCGGTATCCCGGGGGGTCGTCCCGATACTGTTTAATAGCCCCATCCAGTAGCTTTACGCTGTAATGTCGGAAGTCTGCTCGACGTGCGGGCTCCCTGAGGAACTCTGCGTCTGCGAGGACGTAGCCAAAGAGTCTCAGGAGATCAATATCCGCATCGACGAGCGCCGCTACGGGAAGGAAGTAACGATCATCGAAGGGTTCGATCCGAAAGACGTCGACATGGACAGCCTGTCGTCGGACCTGAAGTCGAAGTTCGCCTGCGGCGGGACCGTCGAGGACGGCTCGATCGAGCTCCAGGGGAATCACCTCGGCCGCGTGGAGGATTTCCTCCGCGACAAAGGGTTCAACGTCGCGTGATCGTCACCTAACCGCCCGTACGTCGAGTTTTTTTACGGACGCTCAGAACGGCGACTCCGGAGCCTCGCTGCTATCGGCGTCGGCGTCGGATTCCAGGTCGCCCTCCCACGCCTCCAGCCCGCCAGCCATGCTCTCGACTCTCGCGTCCGTCGTCCCCTCGTAGGAGCCGATGAGCCGCGCGGCCTGCACGCTGGCTTTCCCGTGCGGACAGACCGTGACGATGTGGTCGGCGTCGGCGAACTCGCCGATACGATCCGGCAACTCCCCGAACGGGACGTTCTCGCTCCCCGGGATGTGGCCCCGGGCGAACTCGCCGGGGGACCTGATGTCGACGATCCGCGGTCGGTCTTCGCCGTCGAGCGCCGCCTCGACCTCCTCGGGGCTGATCTCGTCGTCCATACGCGCCCAAAGTACGTCGCGGGAATAAGCCTCGGGGTTCGACGGTGACTGCGCGTCGCCCGCCGCGCCGGCCGCCGTTCCTACGATCTGATAATCGGCTACAGATTTGTCACTCTCCACCCCGACCGACCGAGCATGGATTCGATACCGGACCTGTACCGGCGAGCACTCTGGGGATCGATGGATCGCCTCGGTGTCGACGAGTCGGTCGAGCGCAAGATCGTCGCCGCGGTGACGATCCAGTTCGGCGTCGCGATTCTGCTCGCCCTGCTTCCGTTCGTCCTCGGAGGGCTGTCCCGCTCGCTCGTCACCGCCCTCCTCCTCGGCGGGGCCGCCGTCGCCTTCGGCAACACGCTGCTCATCACACGGGAGGACTTCGTGGCCCCCATCAGGGATCTGGAGGACGCGGCGACGACCATCGCGGCGGGCGAACTCGACTCGGTGACGCTCGACGTGCCGGACCAGGACGACGAGATCGGCAGCCTCGTCGGCGCCTTCGACGGGATGCGGGCGTCACTCGAGACGATCTCGGCCCAGGCCGACGCCCTGGCGCGGGCGGAGTTCGACGCCGCCGCCCTCGACGAGGACGTGCCGGGATCGTTCGGCGACGACCTCGACCGGATGACCGACAACCTCCGGGCGAACACCCGCGAACTGGAGGCCCTGACCGACCACCTCGAACGGACCGCCGACGAGTACGGCGGCGTGATGGCCGCCGCCGCCGACAAGGACCTCTCCGTGCGGATGGACCCCGATCCCGAGAGCGAGGCCATGGCGTCGATTGCCCGCTCGTTCAACCGGATGCTCGACGATCTGGAGGGGACGGTCGCCGAGGTGTACGCCTTCGCCGACACCGTCTCGGACCGCACCGCCGACACCGCCGCCGACGTCGACGCGGTGGCCGAGTCGAGCGCGGAGGTCCGCGACGCGACCGACGAGATCGCCGCCGACGCCGAGGAACAGCGCGACCAGCTCCGACAGATCGTCTCGGAAATGAGCGACCTCTCGGCCACGATCGAAGAGATCGCCGCCTCGGCCGACAGCGTCGCCGAGGTAGCCACCAGCACGGCCGAGGAGGGCGACGAGGGCCAGCGGGCGGCCGTCGAAGCACTCGACCGGATGGACGCCATCGAACGGCGAGCGACCGAGACGATGGAACACCTCCGCGAACTCGACGACCGCATGACTCGGATGGGCGACATCGTCGCCACCATCTCCGACATCGCCGAGCGGACGAACCTCCTCGCGCTCAACGCCTCCATCGAGGCCGCCCACTCGGGGGACGACGCCGACGGCTTCGCCGTCGTCGCCGAGGAGGTGAAGAGCCTCGCCGAGGAGGCGCAGGCGGAAGCGACGGACGTTCAGGAGATCATCGACGGCGTCCAGAGCCAGACCACGGCGACGGTCGAGGAGATGCGACGGACGACCGACGAGGTGGCCGAAGCGGTGGAGACGGTCGAGACGGCAATCGACTCGCTCGACACCATCGCGGAACTCGCCCACGAGACGGACGAGGGGATGCGAGAGATCACGGACGCGACCGACCAGCAGGCCGCCTCGACCGAGGAGACCGTCTCCACGATCGAGCGCGTCGAGACGACGAGCGAGGAGACGGCGTCGGGGGCGACGAACGTCGCCGCGGCCGCGGATCGACAGGCCGACTCCCTCGCCGACGTGGCGGCACACGTCGACGACCTCGCGGCCGAGGCGGACACGCTCCGAACGCTCCTCGACGAGTTCGCCCTCGGGACCCACCCGGACGCCACTGCCGACGATCCCCCGGTCGCGGGTGCGGACTGACCTGCCTCGCCACCCCGAATATTATCCCTGATGGCGAGCCATCAACGACTATGTCGCTCGCGAGGAGGGGCTGTGACGAATGAGTGACGAACCGAGGTTGTCGGTCGGTGTCGAGGGATCGCCCGCCGACGACGGGCCGGTTCCGACGCCGCGGGCACCCGACGACCCCGACGCGTGGTACGCGCCCGACGTGGTCGACCAGTACGAGGTGTCGCCGGGCGTGGTGGCGACGATCCGCGAGACCGACGCCGGCGACGACTTCCGGTACGACGTTCGCGAACCCAGTCTCGGTCCCACGGATCGCGCCGCGATGGACCGCATCCGCGACCACTTCACGGTCGTCAACCGGCGCCGGCCGCTGACGCGAGAAGGGACGGCCGAACGCGCCGCCGCGGGGTTCGAACCCAAGTACCGCCGCGCACTCGACCGTCTGATCGACGCCTCGCCGGCCGCGTGGCGCCGGCTCACCCACCACGCCCTCTGTGAACTGCGACTGCTGGAGGAGCCGACGCCGCTGGCGCTCGACGACCGGATCGAGGTGGTCGACGTGGGCCGCGAGGACGACCACGTGGTCGTCCACACCGAGAACTACGCGCCGGCCCGGACCGACTTCGCGGCCGACGCCCGCTTCGTCGACCGGGTCGCGGGCGAGCGCCTCCGGCAGTACACCGTCGGCTTCGCGGGGTTCGACGTCGACGTCGTCGTCTACCGGGAACACCTGCTCGGGAGCGACCAGTTCTCGACGAAATACGCCGTTCTGGAACCGGATCTGCTCCCCGGCGACGAGCAGCTCATCGAGGAGTGCAAAGAGCGAATCTGGGAGGCCAACGTCGAGGACGTGGTCGAGGACCGTCACACCTTCGTCCGCGAGCGGGCCAGACGCTTCCTCTCCCGTCGACTCACCGCGCGGAACACGCGGGCGTGGGTCGCCGCGACGAAGTACCGCCTGACGACGGCGCTGGCGGAGTACGGTCTCGCGGTCCCGCCGGTCGACAGCCGCTACGCGACCGACCGCCTCGACGACCTCGTCTACTACGTCCTCCGAGACTACGTGGGACACGGCGTCCTGACCATCCCCATCCGCGACCCGCATCTGGAGGACGTGGAGGCGAACCGCGTCGACGAACGCGTGAAAGTGATCCCGCGGGCGGACGAACTCCCGGTCGGCCGGATTCCGACGAATCTCGCGTTCGACGACGAGACGGCCTTCGTCAACGTGGTCACCCAGCTCGCCGCGAGCGACGGGACCGAACTCAGCGCGAGTCGGCCGAGCGCCAAGGTGAACCTCGACCTGCCGGGGACCGCCGAGACGATCCGCTGTGCCGTCGCCCTCCCCGTCATCTCCGAGGACGGCCCACACGTCTCCATCCGCAAGCAGGCCGCCGACGTCATGACGCCCGTCGATCTGATCGAGCGCGACGCCCTCTCGACCGAACTCGTCACGCTGCTGTGGATGCTGTACGAGCGCCACGGCGTCGTGCTCTTCTCCGGACCGACTGGAGTGGGGAAGACGACGCTCATGAACGCCCACATGCCCTTCGTCCCCTACGACGACCGCCCGGTCTCCATCGACGAGGGGAGCCGCGAGGTGCGTCTCCCCCACGAGACGGGCATCTCGCTCACGACGCGCGACCACGAGAACGAGTACAAGCGCGTTTCGATGGCCCGCCTGATGACCGAAACCAACTACCTGAACTCCTCTACTGCGTATTAACAACGCAAACACTAAGGGAGAAGGGGGGAGTTGTCGAAGGGAGATGGGGGAGAAGACAACTGTAGCGTTTCGAGTTGACGAGTCGGTAAAACAGGAATGGGAAGATGCCGCTGATAGCCCCGAATACGATAGTCTTAGTCACCTAATCCGGCTGTCCGTTCAGAAAGAAATAGCAGACACAGAGACAGCGCACACGGAGGCACAGACGAAGGTAGAGGTAGCAGAAGATAGTGAGGTGCTACAGTCATTAAACCGGATTGAGAGGGTCGTAGAGGACGTACAAGATGAAGTGGAAGCCGTAGGCAGAGAAAGCCGCGCCGGAGAACTCTACGACCTCGAACAAGTCCTACTCGAAGTGCTACCAACAGCACCCGAATCCTATCACCCCGGAGAGGGAGAATCGGCCAATATTGAGGATGCGAACGCAACCCCTCACGATATAGCCGGGAAAATCGGTGCTGATACAAGTGACGTATCGGACGCGCTTGAACGGTTAGAGGAGAATACGGCACAAGTTCGGGATACTACCTCACGGGATACGGGTGAAACCTATTACTGGAGGGTAGAGTGATGGATACAGATTCGCTCCTTGAATCATTCCGTAGCCGGCAAGAGACAAAAAAGGCCGAGAGTACCGCTGATACCTACTATCGTACCTCGAAAAAGTGGGCGGAATGGTTAGCGAATCCCGGCGCTAAGGATTATGACCAAAACAACCGAGATAGGCCCTCAAAGGAACTGTGGGAGGCTACAACTGCTGATATTCGGGTATTTCTCCGCTATCAATTGGAAAGTGGACTAACAGGCGGAACCGTCCGAAACCGCCGATGGGCAATTACAACTCTATATCAAGAACTGGATGAGATGGTAGAGGAAGGGTACGGGATTCCATCATTCGAGAACCCCGCAGAAGACCTTGATATATCTGATTGGCAGGATTTGAAAAATATTGGAAAGAAAAAGAAGGAACTGAAAGAAGTCTATTACCTCGAACCGAAAGACGTTAAGAAGTTATCAGAAAACGCACCCTCTCCAAAACTCCGAAACGAACTCATCATTCGGTTGCTGTATCAGACGGGATTACGCCGTGGCGAACTTGCCGAGACACGTCTGAAAGACGTGGATACTGACGAGCGCGCGATTAACGTACACGCCGCCAAAACCCACCTGAATAGGACTGTCTATTACCAACCTACTCTGGACACCCTCCTAAAACGGTGGATGAACGTAGAACGCAAGTCGTTGGTAACAGCCGGAAGTGAATACCTGTTTCCGACGTACAAGACCGACCAAATCACGGGGAAACAAATCAGTCGTACCGTTAGAAAAGCCGCTGATGCCGCCGGTTTACAGTCTCACGTTTACACAAATGCCGCCGGTCACAAACAGATGAAAGTCACGGCTCACGTTCTACGCCATAGTTTCGCTGTTCAAAGTCTTAAGAACGGGATGGATACTCGAACCCTTCAGAAACTAATGGGTCACGCGAAGATAGAGACAACCGAGAGATACCTTCGGTTGGCGAAGACAGACGTTCGAGATAGCGCGAGAAAGTACGGTGCTGGTTCAGAGTAACTTCGCCGTCTGACTCCGGGGTTGAGGTAGAGCAACCACCGGAGAACGGGTCTGCATCCTGCTCGCTTCGCAGGAGCAAAACTATCTTGACTGCGATGACGAGGGAGCAACGTGAGTGCGACCACACGCCGCTGACGGGATTTTAAGCGGCTTCTGATATAGACGGGGCATACCCCGGGATGACGAAAGAAAACCGCCTCACCGCACGGAGGGTTGTTTTGGTGGCTTCTACACTCCCTGTACGGGTTGGCGGCTGTCGCTATTCTTTCTGAAGGTATTTTCACCCTGACCTTTGATGAACTGGCTGTTGAGTAGGTGACAGATTGAGCGCCTGCCCACCGGGTGAGGCTTTAGCAGGGGATTCATATCTTGGTGACAGAAAATGCCAGACGTGAGCCAGATACTATTCCTGCTATTCCTACTCTGGGTTGGTCTAGCAATATCAGTTGGATTTCACGCAAACGGTCATAACCGGAGCACCCTATTCTGGTCGGGCTTGACACTAATTACGGGGGTCTTGGGAATTATAATTTATTTGCTATTTATAACGTCTCGTGGAACGGAAGACCCGGAAGATGGGATGAAAACATCTAGGGAGTTCGGTTACGTCTTCGCGGCAGTTGGCGGTGCAGTCCTTGCACTTGTGTCCGTACGCGCCTTTATTCAGGGTTTGAATGTGATGACCCTCCCGCCGATAACTGACCTTGGACGCCGTATCAGTCCATTAGCCCCAACCTTTCCACTTCTCACATTAATGGCTATAATTGGTGGACTAGTTGCCGGCGTCCTGCTCTATCATAGGGGCGGTACCAACCGGTTCCTGACTGTGTTTGGCTATACCCCTGCCGTCCTGCTGGGTTTTGTTACATTTCCATTTCTCATATCGCTAGTCGGAGAAGTTGAAGGGTTGTTCTACGGAGGATACAGAATGGCGCTTGTGCCGGTAGCATTGGTTTTCCCGGCGATACTATTCGCCGAGGGGTGGCGAATCGTCCTCTACAAGATTCCGTTTGCCGGGTCTTGGACTGAGCAGAGCGACCCAATTTCAGTTTCAGTTGATAGCCGTAGGAGGCGAACGTTTTTGGGCCTCGCCGGTGTCACTACTCTCTCTATCGGTGGATACGGATTATTGGGTGATAACCCTCATAGAAAAGAGCAAATTAAAGAAAACAAGACAATTGTTCCAGATGGATTCGAACTCTCAGACCTCTCTTACGGCTATTTTGAGGAAGATGATGAGTACCGAGTTACTGGGACTGTAACCACGACAGGTGATGTAAACTACCGTGACGCGCGTGTAAGTGTTGAATGGTACGTAGGAACTGGTGTCGGACAGGGAACGACAGGTCAACCCCTTGATTTTGGAGTTGTTGGCAAAGAGCCTGCACAAATACAAATAATATCTGACGGGGAAGGTACCATTCACAGATTCGAACCCTCCGAAATAGAGCGCTTCGAGTTGGAAATCATTGAAGGGCAGATCCCCCCTGTTGGTGCGTAAACTCAAACCCAATGACCCGATAATTGGTTTTAAACCCTCTATAACATCTATAAGTATTTTCAACGCACTCTCCATACTCCCCGTCTCTCGATACTCATACTCCCTGATAATCGGCGCTACAAGCAACGGCAAATTGGAGTTGGAACTGATATAATTCTGAGGCGAGGTTACGTAAGTGCGCATACACGTGCGGCGGTCAGGTCGTAACTACCGAAAGGTACACTCCGCACACATTCGCGTGTCCAGATACGCATCCTGCTCGCGCCCACGGGGCGCAGGAGCAAACCTAATCTTGGCTACGATGAGGGCGGGACGGCTACCACCGCGTAGACTTAATGCTGTGTTCTTTAAGGCTTTAGAACTAAGTATATTGCCTCTAAACGTGTCTCTGTGTCTGAAAACACTCACCAAATCGGCTTGCCGGAGAACTTGACAGAGGAACATATCGGTGCATCTGATGACGAAACTACACTACGAGAAGCGGCTACCGACCTTGCTGTTGCTCACCGGGAGTTAGATGAATACCGGAACGGCGCACTCTCGCTCGCACAGACACTCAAAGAAATACAGAGAACCGCCGAAGCCGAAGGGAACCACCAACTCGCCACTACAACGCGTAACCTGAAAGAATCCGCACTCGCCGTTACGGAGCGAATTGAAGGCTGAGAGCGACCACCGCACAAAGGGTCGCTAACGTACAACTGCACTCTCCCCCCTTTGTAGGGGTTGACGACCAATTGACGGCGCTTTTCAACGTAGTTACCTCACCCAAATCCTAATCCTCTACACCATACGCCAACCCCCTTGGGTTGGTCACGAGTCGTTGCCACCCGTAGCCTTTGTTCGGTTACAGTCGCGGCTCACCGTGGGCGTAAGGAACCGGGCTATTGGCCTACGTGGCCGGGATGTACGCCTCATCGGAGACATACACCCATATCTGCGGTCGTCCGTGCTTCGGCAGTCGCGTTCGAGTACGCCGACTAACCGCTAACTTCCTCATCCTTATGAAAGGTCAAGGGTTTATATAGGGCCGGGAGGGTTTATATGCTCGAAAAGTCAGACCGGGAACTGAAGACTTGAGACGGCAAAACAGGATATGGAGATACCAGTAATATTTGTGTGTAATCTCCCCGGACTGGTGGGCGGGATTTAGAATGAGTGCCGCACAGAACTGTAAAGATTCTCTAATAGATTCTATGGCTGTCTCTCACGCGCAGTTTGTGTTTCGTTTTTGTTTGCGTTGTATATACTTAATATAGTAAAACTACCTGAATCCGGACGTGGAAGTGATCGCCGAGATCAACACGCCCGCCTCCTTCGAGACGTTCGGCGAGACGCTCAACACCGGCCACGGCGTCATCGGCACGACCCACGCCGAGGACGTGGAGACGCTCGTCAATCGCGTCGTCGAGCAGGGGCTGGCCCCCTACCTCCTGCGCGAGATCGATCTCGTGGTCTTCCCGCACCACGTCGACGGCGACCGCTACGTCGCGGAGGCGGTCGAACTCTTGAGCGAACACGAGTACGAGGCCCTCGACGCCGGGACGCTTCCCTCCGGCGCCGTCGAGAAGGGCGGCCGCACCCTCTACTGGAACGTCGTCGCGCGTCGAGACACCGAGGGTCGGTTCACGCTCGACTACGCGCATCCGCATCTGGACGACGGTCATCGCGCGCTCGGCTTCCGCCTGTTCCATCGCCTCGCCGACGCCACCGACCGCGAGGTGGAGACCGTCGAGGCCGAATTCCACCGGAAACACCGCTACGTTCAGTATCTCGTCCAAGAGGGGATCGCCGACTTCGAAGAGCTGTTCGCGTTCGTCTCGGATCTGCGCACCGACGAGGCGGCGACGGTGGAGCGGGCGCGGAGCGAGACCGACTGACTCCGGTCGACGATCACGACCCGACGCCGCTGTACCGCCGACGTGGAGTCGTTCGACGCCGGGAATCGTGTCGGCCGGCCGGACGTGTGGGCCGATCACTCCCCGACCGACGCCGACTCCCGACGCGAGCCGAACGATCCCAAGAGAATTCGAGTGAGCGAGTGGGGACTGTGGGCGCGAATCACCGAGAGCACGTTCGCACCGAAGACGACGACCCCGAGACTCACCAGTCCGCCACCGACGCCCTGGATCGTCGCCGAGAGACCGAACCACTCCGACAGGACGAGCAGGAGCGTTCCGCTCACCAGTAGCGTCGCGTCGGCGGCCGCCGCCCTGTCGTCGTAGAGGTCGTCGATCATCGGAACCGCTTCGAGTCCGAGTCGGTCGCTGTACCGGTGGACCCAGACGACGAACGGAACGACGTGATAGAGGGTCCCGAAGACGACGAAGCCGACGGTTCCGAGGACGAAGAGGTGGACGGCGCCGGGCGCCCCGAGCAGGACCGAGGGCGCGTTGGGGTCCCGAAGCCACGCCGGCACGGTGACGAGCGCCCACCCGATCAGCCCCGGGACGGCGACCGCGTATCGCGTGTGCATCGGCGTCCAGTCGACCCGCATCTCGTAGAGCTTCCGCGCGAGGATCGTCCCGAACGCGAGCGCCGCCCCCAGAACGAGCACGGCGCCGATCCGGGAGACGAGCACTGCGTCCACGCCCCGCCCGAGTGCCAGGAGGACGACGCCGACCGGATGACCGACCGCTTCGACCGGTCGAAGGTAGTCGTCGACGCCGTGCAGTTCGGTCTGGGTGAACATCGTCCCCAGCTGGTAGAGGGCGCCGTACACGGTCGTCAACACGGCACCGAAGACGGCTACCGTCGCGTGCATCGCCACGACGTTCGTGCGGTCGACGGGGACGTTCGCGAACACCGGGTGCGTGAAATCGACGGCGAGGAGCAGCCCCAACGCGGTGAGCACGACGAAAAAGCCGAGTGCGAGCAGAAAGTGACGCTCGGTCACGTCGTAGGCGTCGAGGGGCGCCATCGTCCGCGCGACGTTGTAGACGAACGTCCAGAAGCCGGCGAGCATGAGTCCGCCGAACGGCGCGAGCCACGCGAGCGAGTCGAGTACGAGACCCGTTACGAACCCGAGTAGCCCGGCGACGACGAGGATCAACTGCGCGCTGGCGAGCCGACGCGAGTACAGGGTCGCGCCCGACCAGACGGGGACGAACTGGGTCATCGCACCCATGATCGTGATGCAGATCCACCCCGCCAACAGCAGGTGGACGTGTGCCAAGGTTCCGAGCCCCGGAACGGCGTCGACGGCGATCCCGATCCCGAGGAGGACGCCGCCGAACAGAAATCCGAGACCGACGACGAAGTGACGTAACGGGATCGTCATGGGGGGTTGCTGATCCGTCTCGACGTTACCCGGGATCGCGCCCATGGCGGACGATGGGGCTCTCGGTCCCTGCCTGTATGTCCGAACATGTTCCCGCCCGCCGACGCCGGCGACGAGACGGCTCGTGGGACTCGACTCCGACGCGGCGAACGTGGGCGGGACTAAGTGACTCCCGGCCAACGAATAGCCATGCGGAGCTACACGATCACCGAAATCTGGGGGATTCCCATCCGGATCAACACCTCGCTTTTGATCTTCCTCCCGATCCTCGCGTGGCTGATCGGGAGCGGGCAACAGATCGAACTGTACGCGGGGTTCATCGAGACGATCACGGGCACCGGGTTCGACCTCGCTCGCCTCCGTGCCGGATCGACGCCGTGGCTCATCGGGATCGTCGCGGCGGTGGGCCTGTTCGTGAGCGTGACGATCCACGAACTCGGGCACTCGTGGGTCGCGTTGCGCTACGGGCTCGAGATCGAGTCGATCACGCTCTGGATTCTCGGCGGTCTGGCGTCGCTGAAGACGTTCCCGAAGGCGTGGGATCGGGAGTTCTGGATCGCCATCGCCGGTCCCGTGTCGAGCCTCCTCGTCGCCGCGGTCTGTTACGGCGTCGTGCTCGTCGCGCCGGAGTCGCTGCAGGTCCCGCGGTTCGTCGTCGGGTGGCTCGCGATAGTGAACGTCACGCTGGCGGCGTTCAACCTCCTCCCGGCGTTTCCGATGGACGGCGGCCGGGTCCTCCGGGCGCTCCTCGCCCGCTCGCGGCCGTACGGCACCGCGACCCGCATCGCCGCCCGGATCGGCGTGCTCTTCGCCTTCCTCTTTGCCATCGTGGGCGTCTTCACCTTCCAGATCATCCTGTTGCTTCTCGCCTTCTTCATCTACGGCGCCGCGACGACCGAGTCCAAGGCGGTCCTCCTCGACGAACTCTTCGAGGGGCTCACCGTCGGCGACATCATGACCCGGGAGCCCGCGACCGTCACCACGACGACGACCGTCGACGAGTTCGGGACGCAGATGCTCCGGGACCGACAGCCCGTCCACCTCGTGACCGACGCGGACGGCACCCCCGTGGGCATCGTCACGCTCGACGACCTGAAGAAGGCTCGCCGGCAGGACGGAACGACGACGGTCGGCGAGATCATGCGCGACGTGGCGTACGTGGTGCCGAGCGCCGACGCCTTCGATACGCTGGTGGAACTGCAGGGCACGGGCGGTCTCGACGCCATCGTCCAGCGGGACGGCGAACTGGTCGGCATCCTCTCCGAGGCGGACTACGCCCACGCCATGACGATCCAGCGGGGCTTCCGGAGCGGTCTCGGCGGATGACGGCCGTTCGTCGCACCGTCCGCGGTACACCGGGCGCTCGGGCGACGGCGCCGCCGACGCCGGGCGTCCGGGCGACGCTCGCCCGCGAGTCGTGCTAACAGTTATTGTCACACGCGGCGAACTTTCACCGTATGTCTCAGCAGATCCAGCAAGAACTCGACGTCGACCGGTTCACGCTCGGCCTCGTCGGCCCGGACCAGGAGTGGGCCGGGACGGTCGCCGACGGCGGGACGGTGCGCACGCACACGCCGCCGGCGTGTTGGGGACCGATGATCACCCCCGAGTTCCGCGGCGGGCACGAAGTCACCCGGCCGATCCGGGTCGAGAACGCGGAACCCGGTGACGCGCTGGTCGTCCGCATCAGGGACGTGGACGTGACGAGCGTCGCGACGAGCACCGGGAGCATGGCCGAGCGCGAGGAGGCGTTCGGCGACGACCCCTTCGTCGACCACCGCTGCCCCGAGTGCGGGACCGAGTGGCCCGAGAGCGTCGTCGAGGGGATCGGTGAGGACGCGATCCGGTGTGCGGAGTGTGGCGCCAACGCCTCCTCCTTTGGCTTCGAGTTCGGCTACACCGTCGCCTTCGACGACGACCGCTCCGTCGGGCTGACGGTCGGCGACGAGGGCGCGACGGACCTCGCCGAACGTGCCGACGAGGCGATGGCCCTCCCCGAGCACTCCCGCCAGCACCCGATCCTGCTGTACAAGCCCGACGAGATTCCGGGGACGCTCGGCCACCTCCGCCCCTTCATCGGCAACATCGGGACGACGCCACCCCGCGAGTTCCCCGACTCACACAACGCCGGCGACTTCGGACAGTTCCTGATCGGCGCCGGGCACGACTGGGGGCTGCCCGACGAGGCGGCGCTCGCGGACCGCACCGACGGGCACATGGACTCCAACGACGTCCGGCCGGGCGCGACGCTGATCTGCCCGGTGAAAATCGAGGGCGCCGGTCTCTACGTCGGCGACCTGCACGCCAACCAGGGCGACGGCGAACTCTCCCTGCACACGACCGACGTGAGCGGCCGGACCGAACTCGAAGTCGAGGTGATCAAGGGACTGGATATCGACGGCCCGCTCCTCCTCCCCAACGAGTCCGACCTGCCGGAGATCGCCAAGCCCTACACCGACGCCGAACGCGAGGCGGGCGCCGACCTCGCCGCGGAGTACGGGGTAGACGGGGTGGTCGACGCCGCACCCGTCCAGGTGATCGGCTCGGGCGCGACGATCAACGACGCCACGGACAACGCGTTCGACCGTGCGGGCGCCCTCCTCGACATGAGCGAGGGCGAGGTGCGCGCCCGCTGTACGTTCACCGGCGGCGTCGAGATCGCGCGCCTGCCGGGCGTCGTCCAGCTATCGATGCTGGCGCCGATGGAGCGGCTGGAGGACGTGGGACTGGCCGACGCCGTTCGACGGCAGTACGACCTCTGACCTACCCACCGCGCATCGCCGGAAACAGGGCCAGCTCGGCGTCGGGCGGGCAGTCGTCGTCGAGCCCCGCCCGTTCGCCGTCGACGGTGACGCGCACGCTCGGCCGGAGGGCGCCGTCCTCGTCGACGAGGTGGGACTCGGCGCGCGGGTAGGCGGTCAGAAACGCCTCGACGACGGCGGCGACCGTCTCGCCGTCCGGGTCGACGCTGACCCGTTTCTCGCCGGTCGCGGCGCGGAGCGGACCGTACACGATCAGTTCCATACCTCGCGTTCGGTCTCGGCCGCCGTAACTGTGTGGCGCCGTCGCTCAGTCGGCGTACCGGAACCGCGACCCGGTCGCGAACCGCTGGCTGAGGACGCCCCGGACCTGTGCCACTAGCCGCGTGATCGCGTCCCGACGGACGACGAACAGCCCCGCCGCGAGCGCGACGTAGACGGCGGTAAACAAGAGGAGCAACTGATACTGCGTCACGGGCAGTTCGATCACGTCCCGGACGAGCAGGAACTCCGTCGCGACCTGGCTGGCGAACAGGACGAACAGGGCGACGGCCTCCCGGACGCTGATCTCGAAGTCGACGATCAGCGCGAGGGCAAAGAGCGACTGGGCGGCGGTCAACCAGATTTCCCCGGCCTGCTTTTGATCGAACGGGAGCGCGCCGTACTGGCCGAGCGCGAGCGAGTAGACGACGACGAGGGTACCGATGAGGAGCGTCCACTGGTTGAGCTTCGACGAGATGAGGGCGTTGAAGCCGGCCGTCGACCGGGCCTTGTTGACGAGCACGAGGACGACGATCAGCTCCGGCGACTCGGACGCCAGCGGGGCGATCCACTGGATCATGAAGAAGGCGGGGACGCCCATCTGCGTCCCGAGCGTTTCGAGTCCGTGGGCGAACGGCTCGACGGCGCTGAAGATGATCACCCCGGAGTAGGCAAAGAGCACGAGGACGGCCAGCCACCGGTAGGGCTTCGCGAGTCGCTGGAGCGCTCCGGGGACGCCGCCGTGTTCGCCCGCATCCGGATCGGGGTCGCCCCGAATCACGATCACGAGGTACGCGACGTAGAGACCGACGAGAACGAGTGTGTCGATCAGGCCGATGCCGCCGCCGAGCGGGACCGCGAAGGCCCACGCCGTCGCCGCGAGGAGGAAGCCGATTTCGAGTCCGATGTCGCGGTCGAGCGTCACGGCGTCGGCGAGGCGTCCGTCCCGGCGTTCGACCGCCGGATCAGATTCGGCGCCGGCCCGAAGGATGGTAAACAGCGCGATGCCGGCCCACCCGATCCCGATGAGGATGCGGTTCGCGCCGGTCATGTTGGCGACCGCGAGGTTGCCCGATTCGGCGCCCTGCGCGCTACCCGCGAACGCCCCCGCGTTCCAGGCGTAGAGCGCGTCGACCGCGTACTCGGGGGCGACGGCCAACACCGCGAGGACGGCGATTGCGAACGCCCGCGGCACGTCTTTCTCCGCCGTCTCCGCGCCCCACGTGAGGAGAAACGCCGCGCCGAGGATCGCCACCCCGCTCACGGCGACCGTCGCGACCGTCGAGAGCAAGTATGGATCGAGCAGCCGGCTCCCGTTCCACGGCATCGTCAACATCGTCGCTGCGCCGACCGCCCCGACCACCGTCCGTTTCGTGTGTGACATTCGGTTCGTATCCTCCGTGCTACCCGGTTGGTGGCAACATCGGCACAAAAACCACAAGATAAGTCTGAAACGCCGGATTCCTGGAGATAGGTGGTCTCTACTGCCGTAATCTTCTGACGAGAGCTGAATCCGAAGAACCGGCGGTAGCACGCCGTTGTCCGGCGAATACGCCGTCGTCACCCGCTACTCGGTGGTGCGGGACGGCGGCCGCCTACGACTCCTCCACGTCGGCGTCGGGGGCGATCCGTTTGACGCTCCGAATCCCCCGTTTCGCCCCCTGTTTCGACGCGTAGCCCTCCGCGCTGTCCGCGACGATGTTGCCGTTCGACGCGACGAGGCGCCACCGCCACTCCCCGCTCCTGTCCCGATAGAGTTCGAAGACCGGTTTCGCCGGCATACCTGCCCTTCGGCCGAGACCGCCTTACGCGTTCGGGGGACGAAGCGCTTCTCCGTTGCTGTCAGAGAAGGAGGTGATCTTGGGTGTTGATGTAGACTTCGGTCACCGGTCTGTGGGTGACTTCACACCAGACGTCGCCGACTCGCCGCTCCCTGACGAGTTCCCATCCACCGTCGGTCGGGCGCACTCGAACGCGGAACCGTGTTCCCGTGTCGGTTCGATAGGTGACCGTGAGTGCCGACGTCATCGATGCTGCCGTACCTCGTGTCGATCCGTTCCCTCCGGATGCAGCGTCGCGGCGTCCAGTTCGCCGTCCAGATACGCCCGGGCCGTTTCGGTCAGTACGAACACGCCGTCCTGTTGTGAAAGCAGTGTGTACTCTCGTAGCCGTTTGCACCGCAGGAGGACGTAGGCAACCGGTACGTCCGCTCGGTTCTGCCGGACGAGTCGGCGGTGGAGGGGATACAGTTTGAGCCCCCCGTAGACGGAGAGCGTTTCGAGGATGCAGTCGTCTAGCTCTACCATCCACGGGGCCTTGTCCCTGAGTAGATCCATGTCAATCCCCCACGTCGACCGTCTGTGGCCGTTCGGGCCAGAACGTCGCCGATTCCGGCCGCATCACGGCTAGATGTGAGCGACAGAGATGGGGCGTGTCTGGGGTGACGAAGTACCCCGATACTTCGCATTCGATCCTGCCGCCGTCGTCCAGGGAGACGACGTGTTCCGGTAACGCGTACGTCGGGCGAGAGTCGCAGTACAAACAGGTCGGGGACTCGGACGCCTGCAGCGTGCGGAGTGTGTCCCCGAACCGGGCTTGTTCGCACGATTCGCACAGTCCCCCTACGATCCGTCCCGTCTCGACGTGCTCGACGCGTCGATTGTACTCCGACGCGACTCCACAGTTGATGCAGGACATGGTGTCTTGTGTCTTCATAGTGGCTAATTCTGTAGAACGTCTGGTGTCGGTTCCAAGCGCCTTCTTGCCACCGTAGGAGGAGCGGGTAATGTTAAAAAATATTGCACGTCGATGAAAGTGATTATCAGAATTTATAATATAACCCCATCGAGCACTCCTGAAGGGCCTCCATTTCGATTCGAGAGCGGAGAAATCACGTGGTAGATGGTCTCTAATTGTATATCTGAGATTCTCACGTCCAGCGGAAATGGGCCTCCGGATAGAGATATCACAGCAGATAACACCTTTCGACCCTACCGTTTCGTCTGGCATCTCTTCCGCGAAATCGCCCGCCCGATTCGCCTCCGTGCCGGTCTCTGCACGCGCGCTCGTTCCAGTGGAACCGGTGCCTGTCGCCTCCTCCCGTTGGATCTGTCCGACGGTGCGATGCGATTGTCGATCCCGTCGAACCGCTCCGGTGTCGGTCGGACCTCCGCGCCGCCGCCAATCATGTACCTAGAACTACATCACGTCCGGTCGGTCTCCGTTCGGCGCGGGCCCGACTGTCGTCCCCTGCGACGCCGGGAACGCGCCGTCGGTTTTATTTCGAATCTGTGTGAATCGGTCTCTATGGGCGCGGAGAACGAGTGTCTCGGCTGTGGCGTCGACTTCGACTACGACGAGGACGCCTGTCCCGAGTGCGGCTGGGACCCCCGGGAGTTCGCGGCGCGCGACCGCTACGGGCTGGCGACCCCCGGCCACGGCGAACCTGAGGACGACGGCGGCGAGCGTGACGGGTCGAGCGGACCGCCGGCGGGACCGGGCGGGCTGATCGGCTTCTAGTCCGAGCGCATCGAGAGGGGTGGCCGATCCTCGGCCCGACGCGACTCGTGGAGCGCGTCACACACCGACCCCTGTCCGCTCATGTTGACGCCGGCGAGTCGCGTCCGGTGGCGCACCGTCTCGAACGCTGCCGGCGTGATCGGCTCGCCCTCCGGCGTCCGAAACAGTTCGGGGTGGTCGTCGTCGAGGAGGCCGGTCGCTCGCGCCTTGTCGAGATAGCGTTCCAGGGGGTCGGCGTCGACGGCCACCGCGAGCGAGCCGCCGCGGAGCCACACGCGGGCGCGATCCGCACCGATCACGACGTCGTCCCGCGTCACCGAGGCGATCTGTGCGCCGTCGAGACCGGCGTCGAGAAGCGCACCGGTCGCGTCGTGCTGGCGAGCGATCCGTGCCTTCTCGTCGAGTTCGGCGCGAACCGGTTCGACGTCCCCGTCGGCGTCGGGGAACGCCTCGCCGAAGGAGCGTCGCTCGTTGACGCCGCGGTTGATCTCCGCGTCGTGCATGTGCTCCCGGAGTTCGACCGTCGCGCGAGTCACCCCCGACAGTGCCTCGACCTCGTCGCGGGCGTCGGTCGCCATCATCCACGCGAAGGCCGGCGAACACCACGCGGTCGGGAGGGTAAAGGCCACCTCGACGGTTCCGCCGTCGATCCGAACCTCGTCGACGTACTCCAGTTCGACGATGGAGGTGTCGAGTTCTGGGTCGGTGACGCGGTCGAGGCGCTCGCGGACCTGCGCCTCCGTCACGCCGTCGCCGTGTGAGTTCGTCGACATCAGTCGTCCGCCGGCGCCGGGCTCGATTCGTAGTGGTCGCCCAGGCCGAACTCCTCGGTGACGGCGTCGGACTGGAACTCCCGCTTTTTCTCCTCGATGTCGATGTCGTAGAGTTCGGCGGCGTTCTCGCCCATGATCTTCTTTTTCGTCTCGAGATCCAACTCGACGCCGTACTCGTCGCGCTGCTCGTCGGTCAACTCGGCGTTCATCACCACGTCGACCAGCCAGTCGGGGTTCCAGAGCGCGTAGTCGGAGCCAAAGAGGAGGCGATCCTCGCCCAGCCAGAAGAGGAGTTCGCCCATGATCTCGCCGAACTTCCGGGGCCGGTGGACGGCCATCGGCGCCGCGACGGCGAGACCGCCGTAGACGTTCGGCTCCTGGGCGGCGATCCAGCAGAAGTCGTCCAGCCGCGGCAGGCCGACGTGCTCGACGACGAAGTTGAGTTCGGGGAAGGAGGTGGCGGCGTCGTCCACGTCCGCCACGTCGAACGCGTCGCGGTTGAGCGGCCTGATCGTCGGTCCCTTGTGCGGGTGGATGTTCCGGATGCCGAGTTCGGCACACTTCTCCAGGAAGCGGAACGACTCCTCACTGTCGAGGCGCCACCCCTTCGACTCGCCACGCCACTCCGCCGTGTACAGTTTGACCCCCTGCAGGTCGTACTTGTCGTTCAGTTCCTCCAGATACTGCAGCCCCTCCTCGCCGTCGCGCGGGTCGAACGTGCCGTTGAGGACGAACCGCTCCGGATACGCCTCGGCGAGTTCGGCGTTCTGTTCGGCGGTGTTGAACCCCTCGTCGTAGAAGTCGGTGAGATAGGTGGGCTGGAAGATGCCCATGTCCACCGCCGCCGAGCCGAACAGGTCCTGCATCATCCGGTCCGCGCCGTACTTGCGGTACTCCTCCAGCGACCACTGCTCTTCCTCCGGCGTGAACGCCGTGTGGTAGTCGTAGAAACACTGGATGAACTGCTCGCCTCCTTCGTGGATGATGTTCTCCTCGGTCGCATCCCACATGTGGAGATGCGAGTCGATGACGAACACGTCCTCGCCCTCGTATCGGTACATGGCACATGATTGTTGGTGACATACTACAAGGATGTTTCGGGGGTCGGCCACGGGCACTCCCGAAACGAAAACGCGGCGGATCGGCGTTCTCAGAACGGGGGCGGCACGATGCCACTCGCCACGAACTGGAGGTAGAAGGTCAAAACGAAGCCGATCAACAGCGTGTAGCCGGCGAGTTTCGCGCTCGACCGGCCGTGTGTCGCGCCCCAGACGGCCGCCATGATGACGACGTACCACGCGAGGACGACGTTGATCGCGACCATGTTCGCAAACCCGAGCAGGTCCGCAAAACCCGCGACGACCGGCAGGAACGCCAACTGCATGATGCCCACGCCGAGGGCCGCGTTCCCGACTTGGCGGAGGTCGAGCCCCCAGTACTGGGCGAAAAAGAAGCCGATGTGGAGGAAGCCGTACATCCCCGCGATGGCGCTGAACGTCAGCTGGAGCGTGCCGGCGCCGCCTTCGGTCCCAAGCGGCGCGTCGACGACGAACCAGAACGCCATGAAGATCAACGCGATGGCGGCGATGAGACTCGCCACGCCCGCGGTCCGCATGGGGTCCGCTCCACCCTCTTCGGTCGGCTCGTCGTCGACGCCCGAGAAGATGAGGCCGTTGACGAAGAGGCTAAACTGTAATCCTGTCATTCCGAGTGCAATTGGGGCGAGTGCCATGTGTTTCCAACCTTCATGATTTATGAATACACTCTTATATAAAACCACCGACAGATGGAGAAAGATAGCTCCGAAGTCGGTAGTGGATAAAAATCGCCACGAACGGACCCCGAATATCACGCGGAAAGGACAGTGCGAAGAGTCGAACTGAGACACTGACGGCCGACGGAGTAGCGCGAACCCCCCGAAACATCGAATACTTGACCTGATTTCGGACGGGAGACCCAGGGCCTCCCGACGGGGTGGATTTTTATCGTCGCACCGTGAAAACGCGGTAGGTGTTATCATAGCATGCTCGCCGCACGACTCCACGGGTACACGGAGGAGATGAGCGAGGCGCTCTCCATCGACGAAGTCGACCGGCCGAGTGCGGACGGTCCCGACGACGTAATCGTCGAGGTCGACGGTGCCGGCTGGTGCCAGACGGACAACCACATCATCGAGGGGATGTGGGAGGAGTACGCTCCGCAGGACCTCCCGATGACGCTCGGCCACGAGAACGCGGGGACGGTCGTCGAGGTGGGTGACGACGTCGACCTGGTCGAACCGGGCGATCAGGTGATCTGTCACCCACACATGACCTGTGGCACCTGTCGCCCCTGCCGACTCGGCGAGGACATGTACTGCGAGAACGCCCAGTTCCCCGGGCTGACGACCGACGGCGGCTTCGCCGAGTATCTCCACACGAACGAGCGGGCGGTGATCCCGCTCCCGGGCGGCGTCGACCCCGCGGACATCGCCCCCCACGCCGACGCGGGCATCACCGCCTACCACGCCGTCAAGAAGGCCGTCCGCGAACTCAACCCCGGTGACCACGCCGTCGTCATCGGCGTCGGCGGTCTCGGCCACATCGGTCTCCAGTGTCTCGACGCCATGAGCGCCGTCGAGATCACCGCCCTCGACGTCAAGCCCGAGGCGCGCGACCTCGCGACCGATCTCGGCGCCCACCACGCCGTCGACCCGACGAGCGTCGACGTCCCGAGCGAAATCGAGGCGATCACCGACGGCGTCGGCGCCCAGCAGGTCCTCGATTTCGTCGGTGCCGACGTGACGACGGGCTACGCGCCCGACATCACCGCGGCGGGCGGCGACCACCACGTCGTCGGCTACGGCGGCCACATCCACGAACCGTCACAGGCGCTCGTCAACGGCGAGTTCGCCTACCGTGGCACGCTCGTCGGCCGGTACGCCGAACTGCAGGAACTGGTCGCGCTGGTCGAACGCGGCGACGTGGAGCTGCGGACTTCCAGGTACGACCTCGACGAGATCAACACCGTCGCCGAGCGCCTCGAACACGGCGAGATCGAGGGCCGGGCGGTCATCCTCCCGCCCTGACGCTCGTCACTCGAACTCGGATTCGTTCCCCTGTCCTTCCTCGAACGTCGGTTCGGGCCTCGATTCCTCCTCAAACGCGGGTTCGCCCGTCGGTTCCTCCTCGAATATGTCGTCCGTCCAGCGGGGTTCGCCCTCCCAGTACGCGTCCTCGATCATCTCGACGACGACATCACACAGATCGCTCAACTCCGTCCGGAACAGCGACCGGGTGACCTCGTCGTCGACATCGGTCGGGATCGACGGCACGTCGGCGCGGAGTCGCTCGGCCGACGGATCCCAGTAGAGATCCAGCGCCTCGAAACAGCCGTGGTCGCGAAGCGTGCGATACTCCACCTCGCTCAGATCCGTGTACGCTGTCCACTCCCGGAACGCTTCCTGCCACGCACCGTCGCGGAGCACCTGTTCCAGTTCCGCGCGGTGGAACACGGCCGGGGACGCCAGCTCGTCCACGTCCCCCTCGAAGCCGGCGGGAACGCCGCGATTCGTCAGGTCGGGTGGGTTCGGAACCTCGACGTCGAGTGCCATCGGCTGAGGAGTTGGCGCGCCAGGCCGATAAGTGACGCCCCCGGTCCTCGGCGTGCGGAAGCTCCGGTCGTGGGGATAGTGTTAACGGTTAGTCGAGTAATGTGTACGCATGGCACTCGTCGAAGGGTACGACCACCAGTCCGGCGCTCACTGCGGAGCCGCCGCGCTCCGCAACGTCGCGGCGTACTACGGGTGGAACGACAGCGAGGCGGTCTGTTTCGGCATCGGGGGCGGGCCGGCGTTCGTCCTCTACGACCATCCCGAGGAACCCTGGGTCACGTTCCGCGCCAGTCCCACCTGGCTCGAACGAGCCTACTTCGAGCGACTCGGGATCCCCCACCTGTTCCAGCGGGGGGAGGACTTCGAAACCGCCTGGGGGGAGGTGACCGCGCGGGTCGACGAGGACGATCCGGTGGTCCTGTTTCTGGATCCGGCCGCCCTGGACTACCTCCCCGAGCGACCGCCCCACGTGCCACCCCACGCCGTCGTTCTAGTCGGGTACGACGACGGGACGGCCCACCTCTCTGACGGCGCGATGGCGACCCGTCAGGAAGTGTCGCTCGCGACGCTCTCGGAGGCGTGGGCCAGTGATCGGTTCGTGTCGCTGGACAACGAGTATCTCGTCGTGACGCGGGCGAGGCGGACGGAAAACGAGACCGACGCTATCGCTGCCGCTCTCAGACAGACGGCGACGTACCTGCTCGATCCGCTCGAGGTGAAGCGGGACGCGCGCGGGCCGGGAAAGGAGGGTCTCCCGGCGATCCGGGCGTTCGCCGACTACCTCGCGGCGTGGCCGGACCTCCCGGAGCCGGCCCGGCCGGTGCGTGCCGCCAGGCGGAGCCTCGGTGAACACGGTGGGGGGACGGCGTTTCGCCGACTCTACGCCGACTCGCTGGGCGCGCTGGGCCAGCGGACGGGGCTTCCTCCCGACCTCGCCGACAGGATGGCAGGACTCGGACGGGAGTGGGACACCGTCGCGACCCGCCTGGATCGGATTCTGGCGCGAGAGGACCCCCAACCGGAGATATTCGAGGAAGCCGCCAGCCTCGTCGGTGACATCGCCGACCGCGAGGAGGCGCTCTTCGAGACCCTCGCCGACGAACTCCGGGACATCGACGGCCGTGAGTGACACTCGGCGGTTGCGTCGTCGACCCGTTCCCTGTAACGACCGGCGCCCTCGAAGTGGGTGGCCCGCTCACGTCCAGCTATGACTCCGGACTGGAGGGCGGCCATCCGGCGGAACCGTGACGCGAAAGACGAGTACTTTCGAACCGACCCTCACTCCCCGATTCCGTCCCAGGAGCGAGACGACTTCGAGGGCCTCGACTACTACCCGATCACCGAGGCGTACCGGTTCGAACTGCCGCTCCACGAACACGACGACCCGGAGACGCTGACGGTTCCCACCAGTTCCGGCGGCGACCGGACGTATCTCCGGTGGGGCGAGTTCCGGTTCGAGGTGGACGGCGAGACGGTTACGCTCCAGGCGTACAAGAGCGACCCCGACGACGACCGACTGTGGGTGCCCTTCCGCGACGCCACCAGCGGCGAGGAGACGTACGGCGCCGGTCGGTATCTGGATCTGGAGACCGACGTCCACCGCACGGACGACGGGACGTGGATTCTGGACTTCAACGAGGCGTACAATCCGACCTGCGCGTACGCCGACCGGTACGAGTGCCCGCTCCCCCCGACCGAGAACTGGCTCGACGTGGCTATCGAGGCCGGCGAGAAGGCGTACACGTAGCGGCGACGAGGACCTCCATCGTTTAGGTTCCTCTCCCCGTATCGTCGTCCCCATGGCGGACGTCATCGTCATCGGCGGCGGTCCGGCGGGGTTGAGTGCGGCGATATACACCGCTCGCGCCTCCCGACGACGACGGCTGATCGGTCAGTCCGTCTCGTACTCCTTCTCGAAGCCCCGGAACTCGGTGCGGTGGGCCTCCTCGTCCGCGAGGATGGTCACCGCGAGGTCCTCCGTGACCGGATCGTTCGCCTCTTCGGCCGCGTCGAGGAGTGTCCGATACGTTTCGATGGCGTCGTTTTCGGCGTCGAGCACGCCTCGAATGACCGAGAGTACGTCCGTCGAATCCTCGGGTGGCTGCAGGGAGTCCTGTCGGGCGACGAACTCGGCCGATCCCGGCGGGCGCGCGTCCAGTTGCTTGAGGCGCTGGCCCAGTTGTTCGGCGTGGCCCAGCTCCTCCTGAATGTCCTGTTGGAGGCTCTCTTTGATCTCCTCGGCCCGGACCCCGTCGAGGACGATGGCGTTCGTCTGGTAGTTCATCACGGTCTCTATCTCGTCGCCGTACGCCTTCCGCAGGAGTTCGACGACACGTTCGGATGCCATGCGACTTGATATCTCCCTCCAACGGATTAAAATCGTGCTTCCGATTCGCCCGCTCGTCGGGTCGGGTCAGCCCCCCGGCGCGTTCGTGGTGACGCCGGTCGTCGTGAACTCGAAGCGCGCGCCGCCGGCCGATCCTTCGGTCACCGCGACCCGCCAGCCGTGCGCTTCCGCGATACTCCGGACGATGTTGAGACCGAACCCCGTCCCCGTCGGATCGGTGGAGTACCCCGTCTCGAACACCGACTCGCGCGCGTCCGCCGAAATCCCGGTTCCGTCGTCTTCGACGTAGAACCCCTCGTCGGTCGGGCCGACGGTGATGGTCACGGCGGGACTACCGTCGCCGCCGCGGGCGAACTCCCCGACGTCGTCCGGAGCGCCCGTGGGCGGCCCGGACTCCTCGGGCGTCGGTCCCGGCTGATCGCTCCCTGTGCCGTGCTCGATAGCATTCCGAAACAGGTTCTCGAACACTTGCGCGAGGCGGCTCTCGTCGGCCTCGACGGTCCCGGGGTCGCCGTCGAACTGGAGCCGTGCGCCCTCGGTGTCCGTGGTCGCCCACGCGCTCTGGGCGACCGACCGGAGGGCGACTGGCTCGACTTCGTCCACCGTCCGGCCGTAGCGCGCCAGTGTGAGCAGGTCGTCGATCAACTCGTCCATGCGGTCGAGCGCGTCCGACACGCGGTCCAGCCGGTCGTCGTCAACGTCCATCCGCACGAGTTCGAGGTTGCCGTCGGCGACGTTCAGCGGGTTGCGGAGGTCGTGCGAGACGACGCTCGCGAACTCGTCGAGCCGCTGGTTCTGTCGGACGAGTTCCCGCTCGCGCCGCGCGAGCTGATCCCGCGCCACCATCGACTCGATGGCGTGACCGATACTCTCGCCGAGTTCGGAGAGCGCCTCCCGCTCATCCGCGCCGAACACGTTCGAGCGGTTGGCGTAGATACTCAGAAAGCCGTGGACGCGCTCCTCGCCGACGAGCGGCACGACGGCCATCGACTCGACGCCCTTCTCGGCCAGCAACTCCCACCACGGCTCCAGGCTCGGCTCGGCGAACACGTTCTGGACCGGCTGTATCTCTCCGGTTCGGATCGCCTCGCCGCCCGGCCCTTGCCCGATGGGGTCGTCCGGATCGACGGTGACCTCCAGCGACTCGATGTACTCGTCGTCGTGGCCCGCCCACGCCGTCGGCCGGACGATCCCGTCGTCGGGGGCGTACCGACCGATCCACGCGCTGTCGTAGAGGACGGAGTCGGTCAGCCGTTCACAGACCACCGTCTCGAGTTCGTCCCGGTCCGTGGCGTTCACTACCTCCTGGGTCACGATACGGAGCGTCCCGTTGATGCGCCGTAGCTGCTCCGCCCGATACCGCTGGCACTGCCCGCGGGCGTCGTAGATGCCGACGACGAGACCGACGAGCGCGCCCAGGGTCGCGGCGTTGAGCACCGCCCGAACCGCCGACGACGTGGCCTGTCCCCGAACCACGGTGTCGAGGAACAGCCAGCCGACCGAGGCGCTCAGCGCCAGCGTCCCCACCACGGTCCAGCCGAGCACCCGGTCGGCGAACTGCGTCGTGTCGGCGCGCTCCACCCCGATCAGCAGGCCGACACCCGCCACGATCAGCGCCAACACCAGCGGCAGGATCGCTTCGAACACCACCAGCAGCGGATACGTCTGCAAGCCGACGGCCGACCGCAGGTGGAACGCTGCGAGGACGATCCCGGCACCCCCGATGATCGTCCCAGCCGTTCGTGCCGACAGTCGTTTCATTCTCCTGCAACGTTCGCTCCGAACGATATATAGGCCCGTCCCACCGGAATCATCAGTGAGAACTGGACGCCGACCGACGGCGTCTCCGACGCACCGACGCCCCCGTGAGGCGATACCTCGTCGTCGGCCGCACCGTTCCGGATCGGTGACTCACCGAAACAGCACCGTCGGCCGTCGCTCGACGGCTTCCACCGGCGTCTCGGCGTCGATAGCCGGGAGCCGGATCGTCGCTACCGTGCCGTCCCGCGCTCGAATCCCGAAGGAGCCGCCGTAGCGCGTCACGATCCAGTTGACCAGCCACAGCCCGAGCCCGGAGCAGTGGACCAGATCCGTCTCCGCTCCTTCGTCGATGGCCGCGGTCTCCATCTCGTCGATCCCCGGTCCGTCGTCGCGGACGGTGAGTTCGATCCACTCGCCGTCGTCGGCCGCCGTCAGTTCGACCCACGGCTCGGTCGCGGGGTTGTGCGCCACCGCGTTCGTCGCGAGTTCGATCACCGCCTGCTCCAGTTCGGGACCGGCACAGATCTTCCGCTCGGTCGCGACGTCGGTGTCGACGGTCGCCGATTCGGGGAGGCGGTCCGCGGCGGCGTCGAACAGCGCTGTGGGATCGAGCCGTCGAGGGTCGCGCTCGCGTCGCGCGTACCGCTCCAGTTCGCGGGCCTGTTCGCTCAGGTTCACCAGCCGGTTCGCGGTTCGCTCGATCCGTTCTCCGAGACCGTCGAGCGATTCCTCGGTGGCTCGCTCCGACTGGAGGTGGGTCCCCACGCCGAGCAGGACGTTCAGGTCGTTGCGGAGGTTGTGGCGGAGGACTCGATTGAGCAGGCGAACGAGCTGTTCGGTCCGTTTGCGCTCGGTGACGTCGGTCTGGAAACCCAGGAAGTGAGTGAGGTCCCCGTCCGCGTCCTCGACGGGGCTGAGCCGCACCTGGTTCCAGAACGGCGAGCCGTCGGCCCGGTAGTTGACGAGTTCGACCGACGCCGGCGCTCCGGCGTCGACGCGGTCCCGCAGCTCGTCGACGGCGCTCGGATCGGTCGCCTCACCCTGCAGGAATCGGCAGTTTCGCCCGCGCACCGCCGCGGCGTCGTAGCCGGTCACGCGTTCGAATCCCTCGTTCGCGTAGACGAGCGGCAGGTCGTCACGGGCGTCGGAGATCGAGATGCCGATCCGCGCTTCGTCCATCGCTCGCGTCTTCACGCGTAGTTCGCGTTCGCGTTCCTTCCGCTCGGTCACGTCCCGGCCGACGCCCTGGACGCCAACGACCCCGTCGCCATCGCGAATCGGCGTGGCGTTCACCTCGACGACGACCCGCTCACCCGCCGCGTCGACGAAGTCGAGTTCGACCCGCTCGATCGTTTCCCCGTCCATCGTCCGCTCGAAGGCGGTCTCCGCGTCGTTCATCGACGACTCCGCCACCGACGCCGCGAATCGCGCGTCGGTCAGTTCGTCCGGGGTGTAGCCGAGCACGCGCTCGACCGCCGACGAGACGTACGTGAACGTGCCGCTCCGGTCGAGGCGAAAGAGGACGTCGAAGCTGGTCTCCGCGATCCCCTCGAAGCGTGCTTTCTCGCGTTCGAGACGCGCCGTTCGTTCCTCCAGTTCCCGCTCGTACGCCCGCCGTTCGAGGGCCTGACCGATCAGCTTGGCGAGCAGTTCGAGGAAGACCTCCTGAGTCTCGGTGAACGCATCCTCGCGCCCGGATTCGGCGGCGAAACAGACCGTCCCGAACGTCTCGTCGTCGACGACGACTTTCGCACCGATGTACGTATCGAGACCGAACGCTCGGACGGCCTGCTCGTCGACCGACGCCGACGTGGTGGCGTTCTGGACCGCCAGGACGCCGTCGATTTCGACCGTTCGGCGACAGTACGCCTCGTCCAGCGGACAGCTGTCACCGACGCGAATCGTTCCCTGCCCGCCGACGGCCGAGACGATCTCCTGTTGTCCGTCGTCGACGTGCGTGAGAAATCCGACCGGCAAGTCGAGATACTCCGTCCCCACGTCGAGCGCTCGGTCGACGCGTGCGACGACGTCCCGGTTGCCCCCTGCAAAGATATCGTAGATCTTCTCGCGGTAGGCGCTGGCGTCCATCCGTCCTCCCGTTCGGCGACGGTCAACTTAGCGGCGTTGGCTGAATCTCACGATTGATTCTGTCGGCCGCGACGGCGTTCGCCCGCTCCGGACACACGCGTCGCCGATGGCCGACGCGACGGGCGGCTCGCGCTGGTCGACCGCCCGTTCCCGCCCTCACTCGACGCGACGGATGATGTGCACGTCGTACTTGGCGTCGGTCGAGAGGGGACTCCCGACGCTCGTCACGGGCGTCGAGACGCGCCCGGCGTTCTCGCTCCCGATGAAGATGATCGAGACGTCGAGCTCCCCCGCGACCGTGCGGATCGTGTGCGTGACGTCGTCGATGGTCGACGCCGTCGGATGCTCGCCCGGCGTCGGCCGTTCGCACCGGAACGTCACGTCCTCGTCGATCTCCTTGACGCGCAGTTCGAACGCCGTACACACCGCGTCGGGATCGTACGGCTCGCCGGGCTCGATCCAGCCGCGCTCCGTCGCGAACGACTCGTCGTCGGGGACGACCGTCAGCGCGACCACCTCCTCGTCCCGGTAGGTGGCGAACTCGCGGGCGCGCCGCAGGGCCGCCTCGGCGAGGGCCGACCCGTCGAATGGAACCAGTAGCGTCACGACCTACCGTTCAGCCGGCTGGCTCTTATATCATGCTCCCGACCGCCCCGCACCCCCGTTTCGGGCGTGAGCGTCGCCGCTCCCGACACAATCAAATCTGAGAACGCTCGTCCAACGTTTATATACGATCGGGAGACACCTCGCCCCATGTCGGAACGGACGCGAGTCGTCGACCCCCTCGGGGGCGGGGCGTGACGGCGGACAGACGGCGGACGGACGGAGCGACCGGCGTCGATCCCGCGGCGTCACCGTCGCCGCCGGAGTCCGCCCCTTCGGGCTACGGTTCCACCCTCGACCGGGTACTCTACGCCCTGTTCGCCCGTCACGCCGACGACCGTCGGCACGTCCGCGACCGCAAACGCTACCGGGGGACCGACCTCCGACTCAGCTTCGACGTGTATCTCGCCCGCGTCTACGGTCTCTCCTGGGCGGTCGCCCTCGCCGTGACGCTCCCGACGGTCGCCGTCGCGGTGGCCGTGGGTGAGCGACTCCCGATCCCGGCCGTCGGCGACGTCCTTCCCCTCGCCCGCTTCGGTCTCCCGGCGCCGTCGACGACCGTCGTGATGGCCGCCGCCGGTCTCGCCGTCGGCGGCCTCGCCAAGGCCGCGACCGTGCGCCTCG
>Ga0207720_100342_pt1 | contig 35854 bp, 30 predicted proteins | sample A23P2SouthBayCA_2_FD_187751 | JGI IMG/M metagenome (GOLD analysis project Ga0207720, IMG submission 187751) | Aerobic enrichment media microbial communities from Eden Landing Ponds, California, USA - A23 E3 (2) (SPAdes) | ecosystem: Environmental > Aquatic > Marine > Unclassified | place...
CGCGAACCGCGAGGCTGGGGAGGCGTGAGGCTGCGGTTGCGGTGCGGGTGGGCGGAACTCAAAGGGGCAGTCGCGAGGCGGGCGCAGGTGACGTAAGCCACTGGAAGGAGCGAGCACAGCGAGCGACTGAAGCGCGCAGCGAACGTGCGCGCGCCTCGCGGCTGGGGCTTTGGAGGTGTTCGCCGCCGATCTGGAGTCAACCGCTTATAACGGAGCGGCTGTGGCTTTGGAGGTGTTCGCCGCCGATCCGGAGTCAACCGCTTATAAGCGAGCGGCTGGGGCTTTGGAGGTGTACACCACCGATCTCCGAACAACGTCGTATAAACCCCCGACGACAACCCCGAGATCGAGTCCCTATCTCTCTAGCGCGTCGAGGTGGAACTCGAAGGCGGCGACGGGCACCTCCAGGTCGTGCTCGACGAGCACGGCGGGGTGGACCTCGCCGATCACGCCGACCGCGTCGCCGTCGATCACGACCGCGGCGGTCCGGCCGTCGATGAACGAGGGGTGCTCGGTGCGCGGCGTCTCCAGTTCCGCGCCGAAGTCGTCGCACACCGCCTGCAGGCGGCCCTTCGCGGCCTCGTAGGAGGCGTCGCGCCGGGCGACCGCGCCGGCGACGTGGCGGCGCTCGGCGACGTTCGTGTTCTCCGCGTCGTCGCGCTCGGCGACGAAGCCGACCTCGGCGACGTCCTGCGGGTAGGCGTTGTGGGTGTTCCGCTCCAACAGCATCACGAGCGACGGGATCGCCCACGTGCGAAGCTGGGTGTACTCCTCGCTGTACGGCTCGGTGATCTCGACGGGGTCGCCGCCGCCGACGACGTCGGTCCCCGGCTCCACGTTCATGCGGTCGTAGTTCTCGGTCCCGCTCGTCATGTGGAAGTTGAGCAGGTCCTCGAACCCGAGTCCGACGAGGCTCGTCCGGACCGCGTCCTCCAGCCGGGAGCGCTCGTGGCGGCCGCCGACCGTCCCCACGTCGGGATAGCGCGGCTCCAGTTCGTCGAAGCCGTAGGCGCGCCCCACGTCGTCGACCAGGTCGAGCGGGTGGAGCACGTCGACGCGGTACGGCGGAATCTCGACCTCGTAGGTCACGTCCTCGTCGAGGGTGTAGGAGGCGTCGAGGCCGGCGCGCTCGAAGCAGTCGACGACCTCCTCGCGCTCGAAGTCGATGCCGAGGAGCGTCTCGATCCGGTCGTGGCCCACCGACTTCTCGTCGGTGTCGAGGTTCGGGCGGACCAGCTCCGCGCCGTACTCGCTCGGAGCGGTCGCGCCGTCGGCGTACTGCACCTCGACCTCCTCGATCGTCGCGCCGCGGGCGGAGAGCGCGTAGCAGACGATGTTGCACATCCGGTCGATCGTCCACTGGTCGGTGCCGGTGAGTTCGACGAACAGCTCGCGGGAGCCGGTCGTCACCTCGGTGCGCTTCCCGTTGATGACGGGCGGGAACGAGAAGAGCCCCAGTTCGTCGTAGATCGCGGGATACCGGTCGAAGTCCTCGACGAGGTCGGCGTACGTCTCCCCCGTGTCGTGCTCGGCGAGCACCTCGTTCGGCGTCAGCTCGTCGTTCGCGTCCAGCGGGACGAACGTGTCGCCGTCGGGGTCGACGCCGCGGTAGGTGATCGACGGCTCCGACCCCTCCTGTAGCGGCGCGCCCTTGACCATCGCCAGGTCGTGGATGCCGATCGCGCCCTTCGCGCGGCCGCGACCCATCGTCGCGTGGAGCTTCTCCTGCAGTTGGATCAGCGAGTCGAGCCCGCTCTCGTCGAGGTCGACGCCGCGGACCACGGCGCCCGTCACGTACGGGCGCTCGTCCGGGACGGACTCGTCGACCTCGATGGTCCACTCGGGGTCGTTCGTCTCGGGGACGTAGACGCCGCGGTCGTCGCCGTAGTGGTAGCGCAGCGAGCGCGCGACCCCTTCGACGGAGAGCCGATCGAGCCGGTCTGGCGCGAACTCGAACTGGAGGAGGCCGTCGTCGGTCTCGCCTTCGAACTCCAACCCGAGCCCGAACAGGTCCTCTTTGAACTCCTCGTCGCTCGTGTCGGTGCGGCCGGTGAGTCCGCGCAGCTCGTCGGTGTCGATGTCGACGACGGGCATCAGTAGCTCACCTCCGCGTCCCGCAGGAACTCGATGTCGGCCAGCGTCCCGTGGAGGTCGCGGATGTCTTCCGCGCCCGTCGTCAGCATCGCGAGCCGTTCGAGGGCGAGCCCCCACGCCATCACGTCGCAGTCGACGCCGAGCGGGCCGGTGACCTCCTCGCGGAAGACCCCCGAGTTCCCGATCTCGATCTCTTCGCCCGTCTCGGGGTGCTCGCCGAACAGCTCGAAGGAGGGCTCCGTGTACGGGTTGTAGTGGGGTTTAAACTGGATGTCGGTGATCCCGAACTGTCGGTAGAACTCCTCGAAGGTGCCCATCAGGTCGCGCACCGAGAGGTCCTCGGCCATCACCCACCCCTCGATCTGGAAGAACTCCAGCAGGTGCGTCGGGTCGAGCGTGTCGTTGCGGTACACCTTCTCGACGGAGAAGTAGCGCTGCGGGGGCTCCAGCTCCGCGCCCGCGATCCCCGAGAGATACCGCATCGACAGCGACGTGGTGTGGCCGCGTAAGGCGACCTCGCGAGCGAACTCCTCGGACCACGGCGAGTGGTAGCCGTCGCCGTCCTCTCCCCAGCCGTCGCGGTGGGCCGACTCGACGCGGTCGATCAGCTCCTCGGGGATCTCGTCCATCGGGTCGACGTCAAGCGCGAACCGGTCCCAGTGGGTCCGCGCCGGGTGGTCCTGCGGCATGAACAGGCAGTCGTTGATCCAGAAGTCGCTGTCGGCGTGGGGCCCTTCCATCTCCTGAAACCCCATGCCGACCAAGACGTCCTTCACCCGATCCGCGGTCCGGCGGAGGACGTGTTTCCGGCCGCCCCGCGTCGTCGGCGCGTCGGCCTCGACGTTGTACTCGGAGAACTCCACGTCGCGCCACTCGCCGCTAGCGAGCAGTTCGGGGGTGAGCTCCGAGACGGTCTCCGTCGCCTCGACGCCCATCATCAGCGCGTCGACGCCGTCGTCGGTGAGCGTCACCGATCGGGTGACCGACTCGCCGCGGTCGACGAGCCCGCGGGAGTCGAGCTGGTCGAGGACCGCGTCGTCGACCGCGGGGTCCCCGCCGTCGGCGAGCGCGGCGAGCGCGGCCGTCTCGGGGTCTGCGTCGGGGTCGGCGTCGGGGGCCAGCCGAAGCTCGCCCGAGTCGATCGACCCGAAGCCCTTGCGCGCGAAGTTCGACAGCGCGATGTCGACCTCGGGACCGTCGATGTCGGCCTCGCCGATGACCCGTCCCATCGAGACCGCGGACTCGTCGGCGTCGAGCGCCAGCCCGGCGCGGTAGAGCCGCGTCTCGGGGAGCCCGTCGTCGACGTAGCGCCGGCCCTCGTCGGTGAGATCGAGCGTCTCGGCGGCCGTCTCGACGACGGACAGGAGCCCCTCGTCGCGGAGATCGAAGGCGGCGCCGGTGACCGTCTCGGGCTTCAGTCCGGTCTCCGACGCGATCTCGTCTATCGTCCGTTCGTCCGTCGCGCTCGCGGCCTCGAGGACCGCGAGCTGTCGTTCCGGGAGTCGCATTCGAGTTGTCCCTATAGGCGTGTGGCTGGTTGGTAACGGTTCCGGCATGTTGCCGTCGATCTGGCCGGTCCCACCGCCCCGCTGCGGGTCGGATCCGCCGTGCCCGTGTGCCACAAAACCATACCACGTGACCAGCGATCGAGGGGAGCGTTTCGTTCGGCAGGGCCTATCAGGAATGATAATTCCGTGGGTGGAATTTATATGTATGCTTCGCTCTCTGATGGTATGAGCAGCGCAACAGGAGATTCTCGCGGTCACAACTCGATCTCGGAGTCGGTTCGCGTCGAGCACGGCGTCGGCGGTCCGTCGCCGAGCCGGGCCGTCGTTGAGGCCGTCGCCGGCGCCGCGGGCGTCGAGCCGGTGAACCTCGCCGACGAAGCGGGGATCGTCCTCTACGATCACGTCGACTTGGACGCGCTGGACGCGCTGGTCGGCAGCCGCCCCGGGTCCGACATCGACGTCTCGCTGTCCGTCGCCGGCTACGAAGTCACCGTCGACGCGACGGCGGTCGTCGCCGAGCGCGCCCGATAACGGCCCGAAGCGGTCCGAGACGGTCCGAACGTCGTTTCACTCTCCATCTGACTCCTCTCGCTCTCGTAGCGCCGCGATCCGATCGCCGAGCGGCGGTTGCACCTCGAACCACGTCGACCAGTCGCCCGTCTCCGGTTCGACCCCGCGGATCGCCGCCACGCGCTCGAACGCGTCGGCGACGCGACCCGCGCCGACCGCGTCCGCGGCGCGGTCGTCGGCCGCGTACTGCACCCGCCGTCCGACCCAGAACGCCGCGAACCCCACGGCGGCGAGCGACACGAACCCTGCGCCGAACGGGACGGTCGCGGTGACGGTCGCCGTCAGCACGCCCAGCACCGCCGCGACCGCGACCGCTCGGAACTCGCCGTAGTACGTCTCGACGCGGCCGGCCTCGGCAGCGAGGAGGCCGATCGCAACGTCGTCGGCCACGTCGTCGAGGACGGCCTCCGAGAGGAACAGCACGCGTCGGCGGGGCGGCCCGCGGACCGCGACCTCGACGGGACCGACGCGCTCGTCCCCGGTGCCGGCGTCGTCTGCGCCGCGCCGCTCGATCGCGATCCGATCCGCGTCGAGTCCGGCCGTCTCGCGGAGATAGTCGAGGCGGCCGCGCTCGGCGGCGGTCGGCTCCCGGAGGTCGCGAAACCGGTCGGCCGCGTACAGGGGACCGATCTCGACGGCGAGAAACGTCAGGACGGCGACGCCGACGAGCAGGGCGACCGTAAGCATCGTCCGCGGGTCCGTCCCGGAGCGGTAAAAAGGCGCGACTTCGCCGTCCGTGGGGGATCGAGAGCCGTCACGCGTCCTCCCCGTCAGCGGGGCACCCGCCGCGCGAGTTCGCGAACCGCTTCCGCCGCGGCGCTGTCGGGCGCGGCGTCCACGACCGGGCGCTCCTCGGCGACCGATCGACCGACGCGCGGGTCGGCGGGAACGACCGCGGCGGGAGCGCCGAGCGCGTCGGCGATCGCGTCGGTCGGCGGCTCCTCGGTCACTCGGTTGACCGCGCAGCCGACGAGTCCGGCGTCGAGTTCGCGGGCGAGCGCTCGGGTCCGGATCGCGTCGGCCAGCGCGAACGCCCGCGGCGACACGACGAGCAGGCAGGCGTCCGCGACCGCGAGCGGCACGCCCGCGTCCGCGCGCCGCCCCGCGGGACAGTCGAGGACGACGGTGCCGCGCTCGCGCTCGATCGCCGCCACCGCCGCTTCGAGCCGCCGGAGGTCGGCCGCCCGCGCGCCGGCGAGGGTCCGGCCGCAGGGGACGACGTCGACCGGCCCGGCGCGCAGCGTTTCGATCGGGTCGGCCTCGCCGGCGAGCACGTCGTGGAGGTCGGGACCGCGACCGCCGGGCAGGTCCGCCATTCCGAGGTCGGCGTCGACGACGACCGCGTCGAGCGCGGCGGCGACGTTGTACGCGAGCGTCGTCTTCCCGACGCCGCCTTTTCCGCCGGCGACCGCGAGGATCACGCCAGCTGCTCCAGCGCCTCGACCGGCGCCTCCGTCTCTGCTGCGCGCGCCGCGAGCGCCGACGCGCGCTCGCTTAGCTCGCGGAGCCGCGTCGCGTCCGCGGCGACGCGCTGGTCGAGTCCGGAGAGTTCCTCGACGCCGTCGGCCTCGGCGACGGCCTCCGTCGCGGCCGCCAGGTCGGCGTCGGTCAACCGCTCCGCCCGGTCGATCCGCGCCTCGACCGCGTCCAGCCGCGTTCCGACCGCGTCGAACCACTCGGTCGGCCCGCGCGACGCTGACGGGGAGTCGTCGGGGTCCGCGTCCCGTTCGCCGCCGCCGAACGTGTCGCTGCCATCGAACGTGTCGTCGTCATCGAACGTGTCGCCGTCGTCGACGTCGGAGGCCGCCGACTCCCCCGGACTTGCGTCGCCGGTGGGGGACGAACTTCTCTCCCTCTCCGCCGGACTCGCGTCCTTCAGTTCACCCGCACCACCCGCGGTCGCGGCTCTCGGCGGGCGGTGGTCTCCGAGCCGTCGGAGGGCGGCGGCCGTCGCCGATCCGGATCGTTCGACCCCCGCGATCGGTTCTTCTGATACCGACTCCGCCGCCGTGTCGACCGCCTCCACGTCGGCGATCTCGACGGGCGGATCGGTCGGCGGGGCGCGGGCCGCGAAGCCGAGCGCCCGGCGTTCGCCGGGATCGAGACGCAGCGTCACGCCCGCCTCGTCCCATCCGGATTCCGGGAGGCCGCCCCGCCGGGGCGGGAGCACGGGAGCGCCGAGCCGACTCTCGATCCGGACGCGTCGCGGGACGGCGTCGTCGTTGCGAACGCGACACCGAACGAGCGACGCGTCGCCCTCCCGGTCGATATCCCACGTGAGATCCATAGGCAGGGTGCCGCGGTATCGCATTTAAATCGCGGGACGGTCACCGCGTTCGTCCGTACCGATCGATACCGAATCCCGTATTCGGGACGCTATAGCTCTCTATAGCGCTCCCCATCAGTTCCGAGTAACGACTTTACTGATACCTCCCGTATCCCGAGTCGTGAGCAACCACAGCGGTCGACCGACCCACCGAATCGCGTTCGTCTGCGTCCAAAACGCGGGGCGGAGTCAGATGGCGGCGGCGTTCGCCCGGCGCGAGCGCGACCGCCGTGACGTCGCCGATCGGATCGAGATCGTTACCGGCGGGACACGGCCCGCGACCCACGTTCACGACGTCGTCGTTGAGACGATGCGTGAACGAGAGATCGATCTCAGCGACCGAACGCCGCGAGAGGTGACGCCCGAGGAGTTACGGGCGGTGGATCTGGTCGTGACGATGGGCTGTTCGGCATCGGACGTCTGCCCGGCGACGTGGAACGGCGAGAATCGCGACTGGGGACTCGACGATCCGCACGATCGGTCTCTGGAGGACGTGCGCGAGATCCGAGACGACATCGAGGCCCGCGTCGGCGCGCTGTTCGACGAACTACTGTCGGAACCGACGACTGCGGAGTGACGCGGGGGCCGCACCCGAGTTGACCGAACCTCAGATGTCGACATTTTCGTCGCGAAGCACGGCCTCCGCCGCAGTGTCGGTCATCCGGTGACCGCAGTCGGCCGCCCGTCGCAGGTGGGTGAGGGCGTTCGACAGCGCGACCGCCGCGGGGACCGACCCCGAAATCGACCCGTCGTACAGGCGTCGTTCGATCGCCTCGATGCCCCCGGTGGCGTCGTCACAGCGATCCCTCGCCCGTCGAACGTTCTCCATGTCGCCGTCGAGCGCGGCGGTCACCGCGTCATCGACGCCGTCTGCGACGTCGTCGGCCACGGCACACGCGTCTGTAGCCACCGTCTCCGCGGGGGGTTCTGGCAGCTTTTCCCCGGTGTTCGCGATCCGAACGGCCTGATCGGCGACGGTTTTCAGGCGCTGGGCGAGCGCGTAGTAGGTGAACAGTTCGGGCCGGGAGACGTCCAGCGCGTCGAGTTCGGCGTGCGAGACCAGCGACCGCGAGAAGTGCCGCGTGACCATCTCCGCGGAGCGACGCGCTTCGTCGGCGCGGTCGCGGATTCTCGCGTGCGTGTCGGCGGCGTCGACGAACGCCTCGGTCGCGTCGCGGAGGAGTGACACGACCACGTACTGGAGCTGGACGATCGACTGGCAGACGGAGACGGACGACGTGTCCAAGAGGTGTCCGATCGTGATCTCCGTGTCCGTCTCGCTGAGGATGTTCATTCCGACCAGACGCTGCACCGTCGACCGTACCGCGTTGCTCTCCGCGTCGGAAAACCGGTCCCCCCGACGCAGCGTTATGGTCTCGAACCCGACTGCGTTGGCCGTTCGGATCGCACCCGCGACGGCTTCAGTACCCTCTCCGCTGACATCGATCGTCGCTTCGTCCAAGCAGCCGACGTCCATCTCCGACGACCGGACGAGGATCGACCCGTCACGATGCGTGTACAACTGCAGCTCCATGCCGACCTCGAAGCCGTGGCTCGTTGCCCACCCCCTCGGTATCGAGACGGTGAACGTGCCGCCGCCGACCTCCTGCAGCTTTCTCGTCTCCATGGTCAGTAGATCAGTTCGGCGTCACTCTCGTTCATGTACAGCGTCCGCGCGGCGATGTTGACGGCGTGATCGCCGACTCGCTCCAGATCGCGGATCGTGAGCAACACCCGCGACACGTTGTCGAGCAGTTGCTCGACGTCCCATCGATCTGATTCACCGGCGACCAGTTCGCGAACGACGGCGTCGCTGGCGTTCTGACACGACACGTCGAGTTCGTCGTCACGCTCGGCGATCACGTGACACGCCTCGGAATCCGCGTCGACGTAGGCGTCGATGGCTCTCCCCAGTTGATCGCGGGCGATATCGCCGATGTTCTGAATTCGGGCTTCCGGGACGATCTCCGAACTCCCGGCGAGGGCGTATCGGGCGAGGTTCGTCGCGAGGTCGCCGATCCGCTCCAGATCGGTGAGGATTTTGAACGACGCGGCGACGAAGCGCAGGTCCGAGGCGACGGGCTGTTGAAGCGCGATCAGATCGATACAGTCGCCTTCGAGGTCGAGGTACTGCCGGTTGATTCGGTCGTCGCCGTCGATCACCTCGCGAGCCTCCTCGTGGTCGTCGCTCTCGAGCGCGTCGAGCGCCCGCCGGAGCTGTCCGAGCACGTCCCGTCCCATCGACTCGACGTCGGCCCGCAGCGCGTCCAGCGACTTGCGGTACTCTTCGCGTGACACGGTAGTCACCCGAACTTCCCGCTGATGTAGTCTTCGACGCGCTCGCTGTTCGGGTCCTCGAACACCTGGTCCGTCTCGCCGTACTCGACGAGTTCGCCGCCGGTGAGGAAGACGGCGGTCTGGTCCGAGATGCGCGCGGCCTGTTGCATGTTGTGCGTGACGATGACGACCGTGTACTCCTCGGAGAGGTCGTCGATGAGGTCCTCTATCTTCGCGGTGGCGATCGGGTCGAGCGCCGACGCGGGCTCGTCCATGAGGATGATTTCCGGGTCGACGGAGAGACAGCGGGCGATACAGAGCCGCTGCTGCTGTCCGCCGGAGAGGCCGAGCGCGTTGTCGTCGAGTCGGTCGCTCACCTCGTCCCAGAGCGCCGCGTCGCGGAGACATCGCTCGACGAGTTCGTCGCGCTCCTCGGCGTCGCTCCGGTTCAACAGCCGAGCGAGGAGGCCCGTGTCGAGGTCGCCGTGCTTCTTCGGGCCGTAGGCGATGTTCTCTCGGATCGACTTGGGGAACGGGTTCGGCGACTGGAACACCATCCCGACCCGCTTCCGAAGCTCCACGAGGTTGACGCCGTCCTGGTACACCTCCTGGCCGCCGAGGCGAACGGAGCCGTCGATCCGGGCGGAGCTGATCCGGTCGTTCATCCGGTTGAGACACCGGAGGTACGTCGACTTCCCGCAGCCGGACGGACCGATCAGCGCGGTGACGCTCTTCTCCGGGATATCCATCGAGACCCCCTTCAGGGCGTGGTCGTCGCCGTAGTACACGTCGAGGTTCTCGACGCTCATCTTGGCTTCCCCTTGGAACTCGAACTCCGTCCACTCGTCTTGGGTCTCCTCGACGGTTTCGCCGGTGGTCGTCGTGAGGGGTTGGTCGCTGTCCGTCGTCGCGGTGCCGCTCTGGGCCTGTGGGTGTTGATTTTCGCTCATGTGTGATCAGGTGTGCTTGAGCTGCCGCCGGAAGTAGTAGCGCGTCGCGATGCCGATCGCGTAGAAGGAGAGGACGACCATCAGGAGGACCAGCGCCGTCGCCCAGCGGAACTCCTCCGCGTTGCCGACGTTGCTGCTGGCGCCGACGCCGGCCGAGATGAGGGCGTACAGCTGGTACGGCAGCGCCGACGTCGCCTCCAGCAGGGCCGGGTTGGCGACGAACGGCGGCGACGTCGTGAACTGGAAGCCGCCGATGACGTCGACCGTCTGCGAGCCCGGAATGAACGTCCCGCCGGCCATCGTCAGCAGTATCGGGGCCGTCTCCCCGGCGATTCGACCGACGCCGAGGATGACGCCGGTGACGACGCCCGGGAGGGCCGCCGGCAGGACGACGCTCCGGATCGTCTGCCACTTCGTCACTCCGAGCGCGGCGCTCGCGTCGCGGTACTCGTCGGGGACGGAGAGCATCGCCTCGCGGGACGTGATCACCACGAGCGGGAGGAGCATGAACCCGAGCGTGATCATGCCCGACAAAAGCGACTTCCCGTTGCCGAACCGCGGGATGAGGAACGCGAACCCGAACAGCCCGAAGACGATGCTCGGGGTGCTCCACAGTCCGTTGGTGGCGACCTCGACGACCTGCGTGAACCGACCGCGGTCGGCGTACTCGGTGAGGAAGACGGCCGCCCCGACCCCCAGCGGCACCGCCAGCGTGACCGCGCCGGCCACGAGCCAGACCGTGCCGACGATGGCCGGCAACACGCCCTGGAAGTCGTTGAAGAGGGCGACGCCGTTCATCACGAACGGGACCGATACCGGGAGCGTGACCGACACGCCGAGGATCGTCGTCTGCGGTCCGGTACCGAGGCCGAGTTCGACGCCGTTCAGCAGCCCCGGAATCCCCTGGACGACCACGAAGGCGACGAGGATGAAGAGGAAGGCGACGATGGAGAGCGCGTTCAGGTAGACGAGCACGTACGCGCCCATGTGCCGCCCGCGGGCGCCGAAGCCGCCGTACGCCTTCGCCGACGCCCACCCGCCGTAGAGGGTGGTGAACAGCGTCGCGACCGGGATGAAGAACTCGGCGGTGATCGCGGCCTGCTGCGCCCAGTCGAGCTCCCACACCCACGTCGGACCGATGACGCCGGTGAGGAAGACGAGCCCCGTCAGCCCGAGGAGCGCCCCCAGGGGAAGCGTCGACCCAACGTCCTCTCGCGGGAGGACGGTGAGCGCGAACGCGACGGCGCCGACGACGAGCCCCCCGAACACACTGAGAGTCGGGCTGAGGCCGAGCGTCTGGAGCGCGACGGCGCCGCCGATGACGATCCACGGGATCGAAGCGCCGAACCCGGCGACGAGGCCGGCGCTCGGGTCGGGGTCGGTCTCGACGTAGCCGAACCGGGACCCGACGCCGAAGGCGCTCACCGCGACGCCGAGCGCGGTCAGCAGTCCGCCGAGCAGCGTCACGGTCTGGACGCCCGCGATCGTTCCGGTGAGGCTGACGCGCTCGAACATCGCCGCGACGGCGAGCGCGAACAGAACCGCCGAGAGCCCGATGGCCACCCCGGCGACGGCGTCGGTCTCCGTCGTCTCCTGTTCGACCAGCTGCGTGTCCGTCTCACTCGCGCCGGCCATCAGATCTCACCTCCCAGCCGCTTGTGCATCCGCCACTCGATGTACTGCGCCCCGATGGAGATGACGAGGACGGTGACGAACAGGATCACGCCCGCGACGAACAGGGCGTCCATCTGGAACCCGTCCGCCTCGCCGTAGTTGCGAGCGATGATCGACGTCAGCGTCTCCTGTCCGTAGAAGACGTTGACGAGCGGCTCCGTGAGACGGGGGACGCCGCGGAGCATCACCGTGGCGGCCATCGTCTCGCCGATGGCCCGCCCGACGCCGAGCAGGACCGCGGCCGACACGCCGGAGAACGCCGCCGGCAGCGTGATCGAGGTCATCGTCTGCCAGTCGGTCGTCCCCATCGCCAGCGACCCGCTCTTCATCGACTCGGGCACGCTGCTCAGCGCGTCCTCCGCGACTGAGACGACCGTCGGCAGCGCCATCACCCCGACGACGATGCCGACGAACAGGTACGACCCCTGGCCCGTCGTCTGGAACTGGGTGGACGCCCACGGGCCCAACACGGTGAACCCGATGAACCCGTAGACGATCGAGGGGATTCCGGCGAGGATCTCGACCCCCGGCTTGACGACCTCGCGGACGGTTGAGGGAGCGATCTCCGAGAGGAAGAGGGCCGCCGAGACGCCCAGCGGGGCGGCGACGGCCGACGCGATGAGCGTCACCATCACCGTCCCGTGGATCATCGGGACCATCGAGTACCGGATGGGCGGCGAGACGGCGTCCCAGTTCGGCTGGATGAACATCCGGAGCCCGGGGACCGTGATCCCGAAGACCGTCGCGCTCTCGTACCGGATCACTGGGACCGACTCCCGGAAGATGAACACGATGATCAGCCCGAGGATGAGGATCGTCGACACCGTCATCATCAGCGCGATGACGTACGCCGTCTCCTCTTGGTACCGGAACCAACCGATTCCCGCGGCGGTGAGGAAGACGACAAAGGGAACGATGGTGAGGTCGGAGACCGCCAGGAATCCGACGAGCGCACCGAGCAGCGACAGGATCATCACGGTGATGATCGCCAGCGCCGGCGGCTCGGTGTCCTCGACGAACTCCCGCGTTCGCCGGAGGTGCCCGCCGACCGTGCTGCGTATTCGTCCGCTCTGAGAGTCTGTTACCGGCGCCATGGCTTTGGTATGAGTGGCATTTGCGTGGTGCGTGTCTCGTAGAAATTGGTGTTTTCGAGTGTCCCAGCGACGTGGTTGATGGGGGAGCGAGGCTGCCCCAACCGCGATCGATCGTCTCACGGTACGCGGCCGGAGACCGGAGCGAGCCGATCTACGGCATGAGGAGGTCTTCCGTGGCGACGGACGAGACCTGCTCTTTCATGGATTCGAGGTCGCTCGTCGGAAGCGGGATGTAGTTGTTCCCCTCGACGAAGACGGTCTGTCCGAACTCGTTGAGGAACATGTTGACGAACGCCGCCTCCCGCTCGTCGTACCCGCCGCCGTCGGGGTTGCTCTCCTCGATGAGCGTGTACATGTGGAGGTCGCGGTTGAGCGGGTACGAGCTGTCGAAGATCGTGTTCTCCGCGTCGCGGCTGGTCTCGTACAGCGTGCCGTCGAACTCGATGGAGATCGGGATGACCGTCTCGCTGGTGAACGCGAGCGCCATGTACGCGATGGCGCCCTCGTTCTGGGAGACGGCCTGGGCGACCTGCTGGTTCTGCCCGAAGCGCGTGTCGACGCCCGACATCGAGGCGTCGGCGGCGCCGAGCATGTTCAGGCGGAACGAGGTGTCCGTCCCCGATCCCTCGGCCCGGCCGATGGCGTAGATCTCTTGGTCGTAGTCGACCCCGTCGATCTCGTTCCAGTTGGTGATCTCGTCCTGGTAGATCTGGCGGATCTGGTCGCCGGTCAGCTGGGTGACGCCCGCGTCGGCGACGTCGGAGCTGATGACGACCGGCTGGCCGTCGCGACCGACGACGTTGTCGACGACCGTGTTCTGGGCCTCCTCCTCGCTCCAGTCGAGTTCGGCCGTGATGGGCCCCGAGGAGTTGCCGATGTCGACGAGTCCCTCGGTGACGGCCTCACAGCCGGTCCCGGAGTGGCTCAGGCCGACCGTCGTCGGGAACGGCGGATCCGAGCGCTGCTCGGTCGCCTCGAAGCCGAATTTCGAGGCGAAGTAGTCGGCGATGAGCATGTCGTCGGCACCGTCGGAGGCGAGTGCGTCCCAGCCGGGGACCGAGCTCTCGTCGTTGGCGCCCCAGTACTCGCCGTCGCTCGGCGGGGCGTTGGAGTTCCAGTAGGAGCTCCCCGTGTTCGAGATGGGGTACACGGTCGAGGAGCCCTCGGCGTTGAGCAGGTTCGTGCTCGGCCCGGAGTCGCTGTCGTCACTGCCGTCGCCGCTCGTACTCCCGTCTCCGCCGTCGCTCCCGTCACCGCCGCTTCCGCCGCTCCCGTCGCCGCCGTCGCTCCCGTCGCCACTCTGGCCGCTACAGCCGGCCAGGCCGGCCGCCCCGAGCGCTCCCGAGGTGATGAGGACTTTCCGCCGCGATACACTGCCGTCGGCCCAGTTCCGGTCGGACATCAACTGAATCCTTCTGTGGATCTATTAAGGTGATTTATATTTTTGATATAGGAACGTCTAGATAGCTCACTGGAACACAATACTCGATCAGTCAACTACGAACTGATAATACAACTATACACCGCTCATACGACTGTACACTAATCATACGACTATACGCCGACCATACAACTATACACCAATCATGCAACTATATAGACGTCTATACTACTTCCCTGGGAATTAGCCACGAATGACTGGCTCTGACGGAAGGTATACACCGTCTTGTGACAAACGATGGAGCATGACCGAATCCGCGCCGGTAGCGACCCCGCTCGACGAACTCGTCGAGGCCGCCGCCGACCAGACTGGCGAGGACCCGGAGTCGATCCGCACGTGGCTCGAACCCTTCACCGACGACGGGGGCGTTACCGCCGCGGCGATCGAGGCGACCGTCACCGACGTCTCCCAGATACTCGCCACCGCCGAGACGCGCGTGGATCTCGCGACGCGCACCCACGAGAGCGTCCGTGACGCCGCCGCCGACGCCCCCGACCTCGACATCGTCGACGTTCGACGACGCGCGTTCGAGGAGCGACTCAGCGACCTGCGGGCGGACGTGGAGGCGCTCGGCGGGGATCTCGGGTCGGCGACTGACGACCTCGAATCGCCCGTGGACGTCTATCGGGCCGCGGTCGACCTCCACGAGATAACGACCGGCGCACAGGAGGTCGTCCGGGTCGCCCACGACCTCGAAACCGAACTCGAAGCATTCGAAGCGTGGCTCAGTTCGGCCAACCGACGGCACGACGCGCTCGTCGACGACGTCGACGGCGCTGAGGAGTCCGCCGCGGCCGTCGCCGAGGCCGTCGAAGCGCTTCGGACCGAAGACGCCCCCGAGCAGGAGCGCTGGTTCGACGCGACCGTCCAGACGCGCGTCCTCGAGGTCGTCGTCACCGACCTCCGGGCAGAGGCGGCCGACCTCCGCGCGTGGGCGGACGGCGAGGGGGTCTCGTTCCCGACCGACATCGGAACGCGGATCGACGAGGTCGAAGTCGCGGTCGAAGCCACCGCCGAGGCGCTCGTGGACCGTCCGAGTTTGGACGACCGGTTCGCCGAACGGCTCGAAGCGCTCGAAACGGAGCTGTCGGCGATCGATCCCCCGGTCGCGTGGGCGCGCGTTGAGGAGGTAATCGCAGAGGCGCGCGAGGGAATCTCCGGCGAGACGGGCGGAGCTGACGCTTGACGGACAGGATCGTTCGGCAGACGCAACCGAAGTGGTAATGCCGAACCTCTTTCCTCCAGAAGCGACCGAAGGAGACAGTAGAGGGGAAGGTGCGGGTTCGTACCAGCCGCAAACGCTCTCCTCATAGAACGTGACGGTGAACGGCTTCGATTTCGAGCCGCGATCCGCGCGCCCCGCGCAGCCGCAGATCCGTGGCTACAGTTACATCTCGGCCGCCACCGGATCGCGCCGCCCGCGAGCGGGTACGACCCTGCCGGCTACGAGGCGTACACGGACCACGAGGCGTTCGACCTCCTCGCACGCGACGAACCTGTCGTCGATCGCGTCGACGAGTTCGGGTTCGGGGGCGGTGACGAGACCGGCTCGAAACCCTGGATCGTCGCAGACGTGGTGTGAGCGCTTCTCGGACTGGTTGGGATTCGTACTTTCGGACTAGTTGGGACGTACAAGCGATCGCCGCTCGCGGTCGCCAGACCTGTACGGGGGAAAGTATTACCATCTGCCCAAGGTTGACACTACCACGCAAGATGGTGTACGAACCCGAGTCAGTCTGGGAGTTCAGCACGACGGGAAACGTTACGTTCGGTCTCGGTGCCGCCGAGGAACTGGAAGCCGTGGTCCAGGAGCACGGGGCGACGAACGTACTCGTCGTAACGGACGAAGGCGTGGCCGATGCGGGGATCGTTGACGAGGTGATCGGCCCCATCGAGTCCGGTGAGTACACGGTCTACGACGGCGTGGAACCGGACCCGGCGCTTTCGACGTTCGAGGAAGCTCGAGAGGTAGCGACGGAGGTAGACCCGGACTTCGTGGTCGGCCTCGGAGGCGGAAGCTCGATGGACGTCGCGAAGACGACCAGCGTCGTCCACGAACACGGCGGCGACATCCTCGATTACGTCGCAGCACCGACGGGCCGCGGCGAGGACGTTCCCGGACCGGGCGTTCCCACGGCGTGTCTGCCGACGACCGCCGGAACCGGTTCGGAGACGTCCCCCGTAACCGTCATTTCCCTCCCCGACGAGGACATCAAAGTCGGTATCTCCAGTGGATACCAGCGACCGGACGTCGCACTGGTCGATCCCGGCCTGACCGTGTCGCTGCCGCCGGGCCCGACTGCCTCCTCGGGAATGGACGCTCTCTGCCACGCGATCGAGGCCTACGTCACTCGGCGGTACGACGCCAAGCCCGCGCCGGCGAACCGGTCCGAGCGACCGGATTACAACGGTCGGTCGGTTCTCACCGACCAGTTTGCTCGTTCGGCGATCGAACACATCGGCACGGGGCTTCGCGACGCCGTGAACAACGGCCAGGACCTAGCCGCGAGACGAAACATGGCGCTTGGAAGTCTGATGGCGGGGATCGCGTTTACCAACGCGGGCCTCGGTGCGACACACGCCATCGCGATGGCCGCCGGTGCGATTCACCACACCCCTCACGGGGTTACGATCGCGCTCACGCTGCCGCAGGTGATCAGACACAACGCCGCGAGTGCGGCCGATCGGTACGCCGACGTGGCCGAACTGCTCGGAGAGGACACGGCTCGGGCGAGCCCAGGCGACGCGGCCGAACAGGCCGCCGTCGCAGTCGAGCGGCTCGCCGCCGACGTCGGTATCGACGGCGGCCTCTCGACGCTGGGCATCGAAGCGGACGATGTCGCTCACATCGCCGAACGCGCCAGTACGCTCGAACGGCTCCTCGCCGGCAATCCACGCCGCGTTACACAGACGGACCTCGAAGAGATCATCCGTCGGTCGATCTGATCACCATGGCAAACCTGCGCGCGGAGGAGCCGAACCCCGATCTAGCCCCGGCATTGAACCCCACACCACTCGGACGGCTGCTGTGGAACGCGACTGCGGTCGACGACGATCGGATGCTCCGCTCCAGGGCGGGGATCAAAGCGGTGCGCGCGCTGCGGTCGGTGCTGTCTGAGGAGCCGGCAGATCTGCCAGCGGTGGACTCCGTCGCCGAGTTCGCCGTTCCCGGACCGGGACGAGACGTCCCGATTCGCGTGTACGTCCCGGACAGCGAGCGGGAGGCGGCACCGTGTCTGGTGTATTTCCACGGCGGCGGCTGGGTGCTCGGCGGCCTCGACTCCCCGGAGGGGACGCTCCGACACCTCGCCGACGACGTTCCGTGCGTCGTCGTGTCTGTCGGATACCGCCTCGCGCCCGAACACCCCTTCCCCGCCGGATTGGAGGACTGTTACGCGGCGACGAAGTACGTCGCTTCCAACCCCGGAATGTTCGGCGTGGATCCGGACCGGATCGCCGTCGGCGGGCGATCTGCGGGAGGAAATCTCGCCACGGCGGTCGCGCTGCTAGCGCGGGACCGGGAGGGCCCGTCGCTCGTCCACCAGGTCCTCGACGTGCCCATCACTGACCGCTCGTTCGACACCGATTCCTATTCCGAGAACGCGACCGGCTATCTACTCACGCGCGAGAAGATGATCTGGTTCTGGCGGTGGTATCTGCAGACGGAACTGCACGACACGAATCCCTACGCCGCACCGCTGCAGGCCGACCTGCTCAGTGAACTTCCCCCTGCGACGGTGATCACCGCCGGATTCGACCCGTTGCGCGACGAGGGAATCGCCTATGCGAACCGGCTCCGAGACGAGGGCGTGGGAGTCCACCTGCACAACTACCCGGACATGATTCACGGGTTCACTGGCAGAGCCTACGGCGCCGGCCTGTCCCGTGGATTCGAAGCACTGGACGAGATCGGCGACCGCCTCCGATCGGCGTTTGCCGACCCGTCTCCGTAGTGGAACGGACAGTTCCGGGGCCGCGTCGCGGCAACGCTCTCGTGCGGCATCGACCGGTTTTCTCTGACGAATCTGACGCGGTCAGTCGTCCGTCGGCGCGACCTCTTCCTCGTGTCGGACCTCGGTCCCGAGCATTTCGAGGAAGATCGACAGGATCTCCGGATGGTCGTCCCACCCCTGGGCCGTCACGAGGTTGCCGTCGCGGGTGACCTCGTCCACCCAGGCGGCACACCCCGCGGCCTCACACTCGGGGCGCAGTGCGGGGTACGACGTCATCTCGAATCCCTCGACGACGCCGGCGGCGTTGAGGATGTGCTGGCCGTGACACAGCGCTCCCACCGGCTTGTTCGCGTCGAAGAAGTGTCGAACGGTCTCGATGACCTCGTCGTTCGTTTGGAGGTACTCGGGCGCCCGCCCACCCGGCAAATACAACCCGTCGTACTCGGCGGGGTCGACGTCGGCGAGCGTCGCGTTCAACTCGAAGTCGTGTCCCCGATCCTCCATGTACGTCTGGTCGCCGCGGAAGTCGTGGATCGAGGTCTTGATCCGATCGCCCGCTTCCTTGTCTGGACAGACCACGTCGACGTTGTGGCCGACCATCTCCAGGCCCTGGTACGGTACCATGACGTCGTAGTCCTCGCCGAAGTCCCCGGTGATGAGCAGTATGTCTTTGGGCATTGAGTTCACCTACCACACCCCACGCGGCGAGACGTTAAGAAACCTGTCGCTTGAGCGATCGGATCAGTCGGTGTGAGAGCGACAAGAGAGGGCAGTCGCGAGGCAGCGCCGGCGTCGTGACGCCAATCTGACCCTCTGGAACTGGCGGCCGCTCGCGACAACCGATATCACACGTTGGATGTACGCGAATCGACAGACGGCGTCGACCGCCGTCACGGAGCGTGACGAAATCACCCCTCGAAATGAACCCGAAATACGGCAGACCTCGACGCTGTCTGGTGGTTTGCTGTGTATCCACGGCAAGAGGGTATGTGACGGGCGCGACGGGATTTGAACCCGCGGCATCTTGGTCCGGAACCAAGTGCTCTGTCCGCTGAGCTACGCGCCCTCACGACCGGATACCCGCGGCGAGCGTTTAACGCTTCTGACTGCGATGGTCCGGACCGGTCAACGGTGGGGATCGACGCGGTCCGGTGTGTCGCTCGCTCCCCGACGACTCGCCTCCGCTGGGGGCGGGCTCCGCTCGAAACTGTCCGCCGCGGCGTCGACGTCTCAGTGCTGCTGTCGCCGGCGATGTTCGACGTCGCGCTGGCCGCGATCGACGGGGACCACGCCATGCTCGCGATGGCTCAGGGCGCGTTCGCGCTCCGCGTGACCGACGACGTGTACGTCAACTTCTACCTCATCAACGGCGAGGAGGTGTGTCTGGAAGTGTCCGACCCGCTCGCGCCCGATCGCTGTTCGGGATGCTCGACCTGCGCGACCGCGGGTTCGCGACTCGCGTGAGCGACGGGTTCGCCGACGCGTGGGAGCCGGCGGATATCGTCGACGATATCTGAGCCGTCGGCGCGGCTGACTCTCCGATCCGATGACAGAAACCCGCTCGCAGTCACCGATCTCCCCATCTGATTATTTTGTCTGATATTTTGGGGGCGCAGATTTATGCGCTCGCCGCCGAAGGAGCGATCGAACTAGCGTGACCCTCCGTCCGACCGACCGACCGTGGACCGTCCCTTCCGCCGCCCGCTCCGACGACGACCGCCGGGAGTCTGGCGGGGGGTCGGCCGACGGGTCCGTTCGCGAGACGGTGGGCGACGGGAGCGGATTCGGATCGGGTGGAGGGGCGGACGCAGACGAGGTCACCGAGTCGACCGCGTCGCCCGTCCCGGGCGGCGACCGCTTCGTCGCGGCCGTCGCGGTCGACGGCGAAGTGCTGTTCGCCGGGCCGTCGGTCCCCGCGGTGCTCGGGGTCGACCGGGCGACCCTCGTCGGCGACGACCTGTTGGATCGCGTCCACCCGAACGACCGCGAGCCCCTCTCCGACGCGCTCTCCGCGGTCGCGACCGACCGCGTCGTCACCCATCGTCTCCGCCACGCGAACGGCGGGTTCGTCTGGGTCGAGTCGGTCGTCGACGAGGAACTGGCCCCCGAGTTCGGCGGGCGCGTCGTCACCGCGCGACGCGTCGACGCCGACCGGACCTTCCCGGAGCGGTTCCGGCAGTTCTTAGAGTACGGAACGGACCTGGTCACCGTCGTCGACGCCGACGGCCGGGTCCGGTACGAGAGCCCGTCCGTCGAGGAGGTGCTCGGGTACGAACAGGGGTCGACCGTCGGCCGATCCCCGCTCGGGTACGTTCACCCGGACGACCGCGATCGGGTGACTGAGCGGTTCTACCGTGCCCTCAACGACCCCGACGCGTCGCCCACGATGGAGTACCGCTACCGCACCGCCGACGGCGACTGGGTCTGGCTGGAGTCGCGGTCCCGGTCGCTGCCGGCCGACGCCTCGGTCGGGCACCTGCTCATCAACTCCCGGGACGTGAGCGAGCGGAAGGCGCGCGAGCGCCGACTCACCGACCGCAACGAGCGACTCGACCGGTTCGCCAGCATCGTCTCCCACGACCTCCGGAACCCGCTCTCCGTGATCCGGGGATCGATGGAGATGGCGCGGCTGAAAGAGGACACGGAGCCCCTCGAACGCGGCGAGCGCGCCGTCGACCGGATCGACCAGTTGGTCTCGGAACTGCTGACGCTCGCCCGACAGGGGTCCGGGATCGACGAGCCGACCGAGTTCGCGCTCGACGCCGTCGCCCGCGAGGCGTGGGAGACCGCCGGGAGCGCGGACGCGCGGCTCGTCGTCGGCGCTGACGCCGCGGTTCGCGGCGACCGGGGTCGCCTGCGACAGGCGTTCGAGAACCTGTTCCGGAACGCGACGGAGCACGCCGCGCCGGACGGCGGGGCGGACGACCGGTGCGGCGCGGACGACACCCTCTCGACCGACGGCGGCGCGGACGCCGCCCTCACCGTCGTCGTGACCGCGACCGCCGAGGGGTTCCTCGTCGCCGACGACGGGCCGGGGATCGACCCGGCACACCACGAGGACGCCTTCGAGCCCGGATTCACGACCTGCGAGGACGGGACCGGCTACGGACTCGACATCGTCCGCGAGGTCGTCGAGTCGCACGGCTGGACGATAGGACTCCGGGGGGACGGTGCGGAGCCGGTGTCTCCGGACGACGTGACGGTCCCCGACGGGGCGTGCTTCGTGGTCCGCGGTCCCGACCCGGACGCGGCCGAGACGGGCGAGCCGTGGATAGACGGGTGAGCGGGGGCGGAGCGGCGACGTCGTCTCGAGGGTGAAACGAGGCCGTCGCTTCGAGGGCGCCGCGTCGTCCCGTCGCGTTTATTTCTCCCGCCCGCTAATCCGACCCGTGACCCCCGTCGACGCGACCGTCCGACCGGTCGAGCGCGCCGACCTCTTCGACGTGGTTCGGATCGAGCGCGCGTGCTTCTCGGAGCCGTGGCCGTACGACGCCTTCGAGCGCCTGCTCGACGAGCCCGCGTTCCTCGTCGCGGAGCGCGAGGGGGCGGTCGTCGGCTACGTCGTCGCGGACGCCACCCCGAACCACGGGCGCGACATCGGTCACGTGAAGGACCTCGCGGTCCGCCCCGAGTCGCGCGAGCGGGGAATCGGTCGGACCCTGCTCCGCTCCGCGCTCGCGCGGCTCCGCGCCGTCGGCGTCGCCGTCGTCCGGCTGGAGGTCCGCGAGAGCAACGCGGCGGCGCGCTCTCTGTACGCGGACGAGGGGTTCGACCCGATCCGCCGCGTCTCGAACTACTACCGGGACGGCGAGGACGCGCTCGTGCTCGTCGTCGACCTCGCGGAGTGGACGGCGGGGGAGTGATCCGGACGCGTCGCGCGACGCCTTCCGCGTTTGACAAGCCTTAGTGCCCCCGGGACCAACCCCGGAGTATGAGTTCGGTTCCCGAGCGCGCGGATATCGACGAGACGTACAAGTGGGACCTCCGGAGCGTCTACGCGGACGACGAGGAGTGGGAGGCCGCCTACGAGGCGATCTCGGAGCGGATCGAGGAGCTGGCGGCGTACGAGGGGCGCGTCGCCGACGACGCCGAGACTCTCCTCGAACTGCTCGAGCTTCGCGAGGAGATCTTTCGCGACCTCCAGCGGGTGACGACGTACGCCCGGCTCCGCAGCGCCGAGGACACCCGGAACCAGGAGTACCAGGCGATGTCCGCGAAGGCGTCCTCGCTCGGCTCCGAGGCGTCGAGCACGATCTCCTACCTCGAACCGGAGCTCCAGTCGCTCACCCAAGAAGAGGTCGAGTCGTTCATCGACGCCGAGCCGGCCCTCGCCGAGTACGAGCACTACCTCGACGACGTGTTGCGGATGAAGGAACACACGCGCTCCGCCGAGGTCGAGGAGGTGCTCGCCGATCTGTCGGAGGTCACCGACGCGCCGAGCGAGATCTACTCGATGCTGACGAACGCGGACATGAGCTACGGCGCAGTCGACGACCCCGACGGCGAGGAGATAGAGATCACGCAGGCGAACTTCACGAAGCTCCAGAAGAACCCGGACCGCGAGTTCCGCGAGCGCGTCCACGAGACGTTCTACGACGAGTGGGAGAGCGTCCGTAACACGGTCGGAACCTCCCTGGAGAAGGCGATCAGAGAGCACGCGACGAGCGCCGAGATCCGCGGCTACGACTCCGCGAGACAGGCCGCGCTCGACGGCTCGAACGTCCCGGTCGAGGTGTACGACACCCTCGTCGACACGGTCGACGACAACCTCGACGTGCTCCACCGCCACGCCGAGCTGAAGGCGGACGCGCTCGGTGTCGACCAGCTCCAGAGCCACGATCTGTACATGTCGCTGACGGGCGATCAGGGCCCAGACGTGGAGTACGAGCAGGCCCGCGAGTGGGTGATCGAGGCGGTCGCGCCGCTGGGCGAGGCGTACCAGGAGCGGATGGCCGAGGGGCTCGACTCGCGGTGGGTCGACGTGTACGAGAACCGCGGGAAGCGCTCCGGCGCGTTCTCCTCGGGGACGTACGACACCCAGCCGTTCATCCTGATGAACTACCAGGACGACATCGCCTCGATGTTCACGCTGGCGCACGAGCTGGGCCACTCCATGCACTCGGAGTTGGCCGGCGACGCCCAGCCGTGGCACGACGCGAGCTACGACATCTTCGTCGCCGAGATCGCTTCCACCGTCAACGAGACCCTGCTTACCCACCACCTGCTCGATACGGTCGAGGACGACGAGCTCCGCACCCACGTGCTCGACGAGTACCTCGAACGGTTCCGTTCGACCCTCTTCCGCCAGACGATGTTCGCGGCGTTCGAACAGCGGATCCACGAGCGCGTCGAGGCCGGGGACGCGCTCACCCCCGACGCGTTCGACGAGATGTACGCCGACCTCAAGGGCGACTACTACGCGCCCGCCGACCTGACCGGCGGCATCGAGCGCGAGTGGGAGCGGATTCCGCACTTCTACTACAACTTTTACGTCTACCAGTACGCGACCGGCATCTCCGCCGCCGCGGCCATCGTCGAGCGCGTCCTGGAGGAGGGCGACGAGGCGGCCGCCGACTACCGCGAGATGCTGAAGGCGGGGGGGTCCGACTACCCCCTCGACGTCGTCGAACTCGCGGGGATCGACATGGCCTCGCCCGACCCCATCGAGTCCGCCGTCGGGATCTACGACGACTACCTCGACGAGGTCGCGGCGCTGCTCGATCTGTCGTAGGGATTTCTCCCGGGGCGATCCGCGCGCCCGCGCCTCGAATCACGGTGACAGATCCGGAAGCCTGACCGTGAGCACGTTCCCGTCGTCGTACGAGAATTCGATGTGTCCGTGAAGCTTCTGTACACACCAGTACACGATCCACAACCCGATGCCCTGTCCGTGCTGCAGCGGCGTTTCGTCGCCCGCACGAAGGGTGTCGATCTCGAGATCCGGGATCCGTTCGTTGTCGTCTCGGATCTCGAAGACCACCTCCTCGTCGCCGGTCGCCGCCTCAAAGACCCCGATCGCAGCCGTTCGCTCCGACGGCTCCGCGTGAACGATCGCGTTCTCGACGAGGTTCGTCAGCAGCACCGAAAGCAACACCCGATCCGTTCGGATCCGACGCTCCGGCGGCGCGATCGTCCACTCGACGGTGGCGTCGCCGCCTGAAGCGGTGCAGCTCCGCTCGACGTCGGCCAAGACGGACGCGATATCGACGTCCGTCGGCTGTCGCTCCCGGTCTTGGATCCGCTCGAAGTTCTGTACCTTCTCGGCGATGGCAAGCAGTCGATCGCTCGCGGCTTCGATCCGCTCCGCCTGCCTCGTCCGTTCGATATCGTCGACGTCGCGGCCGAGCAGTTGCGCGTACCCGCCGATGACCGTCGTTTCGTTCCGGAGGTTGTGCCTGAGAACGCGGTTCAACACCGCGAGCTGCTGCTCGCGCTGTCGGTCCTCGGTCACGTCGTACAACACGAGCATACTTCCCACGACGGTGCCGCTCGGATCTGTCAGCCCCGTGTACGACACGCCGAACGTCCGGCCGCGTCCCGCGCCGAGCACGAGCTCTCCCGTCTCGCGAAGCGTCTCCAGTTCGACGCCGAGGACCGCCTCGTGGTCGATCGGTAACGCGCCCGATAAGTTGTTCGGGAACAGTTCCGCCGCGCGGTCGTTGGCGCGGACGATCTGCCGTTCCGCGTCGAGGACGAGGACGGGGTCCGACAGGGAGTCTAGTCCGGTCTGTTCGGCCATCCGTTGGGTCGCCGGACTCGTCGCGAACATGTGGGTTCCGACGAACGCGTAGGCGTCGAGCACGACGTGGACGAGCATCAGCGGGGCGGTGAGATGTAACTGCGGAGTCGGACCGAGTCCGAACAGCCACACGGACACCCCGACCGTCGGCGGCGCGGTACTCAGGATGACCGCGGTGGCTTCGCGGCGGTACAGCGGTCCGTAGCTCAAGATTGCACCGATCAGCAGGAGCGAGCCGACGGCGGCGGTCCCGATGGAAAAGGCCAGCGCGAAAACGCCCCACGGCTGAACCGTGTACGCGACCGTCGCCAGCCCGAACACTGGATCGATCCGGAAGTTGGCCCACACGAGCCGATGAATCGGATTCGTCGCCGTGAGGACGGCCGTCAACAGCGGAACGGCGCCGACGATCGCGAAGAGCGGCGTCCGGATGAGGTCCCCGCGTCCGGTGTAATCGAGACCGAACGCCAGGAAGAACGGCCCCATAAACCCCAGCGCGGTGAACGCGACCGCTTCGAGTGCGATCCGGAGCGTCGGATCGGAGACGAGCAACCCGCCTCCGTACGCGGCGCAGAACACGGCGACAGACGCGATATTCCCCATAAACCACGCCGCCCCCGGGCGACCCCGCTGGCTGTACAGATACTGTAACAGATACAGCGCACCGAAACTGGCGCCGAAAGAGCCGAGAACGAACCCGGTCCCGAACGCGCCCAGTGTCATCGATCAAATATCGTTCGTCGGCTCTCCACTATAAGATTGTGAAGTACGCCGTCTCGATCGGCACCCCGCGACTGACGTCGTGCGCTCGCTCGTGAAATCGCCTTCTGCCGCCGACGTGACGCCCTCACGGGAGGTATCTATGTTTCACAAGCCAACATTTATACTCATCTGAAGCGACCATCTTACAGGTAGTGTTACACGATCTCGGTATCGTCGGACAGATATACGTCGGCGTCTTCGCGCTCAGCGGTGTCGTCTGTTTCGCCGCCGTCGATCGGGCGCGGAAAGTTCAGGACCCCGACGTCCGCCGCGGACTGGTGGGATTGCTCGCCACTGCCGGCGGGTGGGCGCTCCTCAGAGCCGCCGGGTTTCTGCTTCCGGATCCGTTCCGCGTGCCGGCGTACATCGTCGGACTCGCCATCGGCTTCGCCACCGTCTGGGCCTGGCTCTACTTCTGTTCCGCCTACTCCGGACGGGGGTATCACCGCAACAGGTCGCTCCGACGAGCGAGTGCGACCGTCTTCCTCGCCGTCGTCGCGGTCAAAGCCACGAACCCCATCCACGGGGCGTATTTCTCTGCGAGGGAGGTGTCGACGCCGTTCACACACCTCGCGGTGGAACACAACGTCCTCCACTGGACCGCGACGGGCCTGTCGTACGTGCTGTCGGCGGTGGGACTGTTCATCCTCTTCCAACTCTTCTTCGAATCGGGGTACGACACCCGCCCCCTCAGCGCCCTGTCGGTCCTGATCGGGTTCCCGGTCGTGCTCGATATCGTCGCCCAGTTCACGCCGCTGCTCATCAACATCATCTACGCGCCCATCGGGGTGGCGGTGTTCGCGGTCGGCGTGCTGTTCGTCTTCGAGCGTCGATTCCTCGCGATACAGCGGGCGTCGTTCGGTGGCGATCTCTCCATCTATCTCGACGAACGAGGATGTATCCGCGACTACTCAGAGACCGTCAGGGAGGTGCTCCCGGAACTCGACGAATCGACTGGCGACCCGCTCTCCGAGGCCGCTCCATCGGTCGCCGAGGCCCTTGAGAGCGACGATCAGATACTCGAACGCGAGCAGTCCGGCGAACTGCGATACTATTTCGTCTCGACGAGCACCACCACGATCGGTGACAGCAGTGCACAGATCGTACTGTTATCGGACGTGACCCAGACGGAGCGCCAGCGCCGCCAACTCGCCGAACGCGAGGCCGAAATCAACGAGCAGAACGAACTCTACCGGGGGGTCATCGACGTCAGTTTCGGCTTCGTCTTCCGGATCGATAAGCAAGGCCGGTTCACCTTCGCCTCGCCGTCCGTGGAGGAGTTCCTCGGCTACTCACCCGCGGAACTCGAGGGCCAACCGGTTTCGGTCGTCCTCCCGAACGAGGCGACGATCGAACGGGCGTGGAACGAGATCGAGCCGATATTCGACGGCGAACGCAACATGGTCCGGGACTTTCCACTGGAGAGGAAAGCCGGGACGACCGTGTTCACAGACGTGCGAGGCGTTCCCATTTACGAGGGGAGCGTGCCCGCCGCCGAGCGAACGGCGGGAGACATCGTCGGCATCCAGTTGATGGTGCGCGACGCGACGAAGCGACGGGAGCGCGAGGGGCTCATCAGCGTCATCAACCGCGTCCTGCGTCACAACATGCGGAACAAGATGGGCATCATCACCGGGTACGCGGAGATGCTCGAAGGACGACTCAGCGGCGAGGACGCCGACAAGGCGACGAAGATCAAAGACACGGCCGACCAGTTGCTCGATCTGACGGAGTCGGCCCAGCGTCTCGAGGAGTACCGGGAGCTGTCGCCCGACCTCGAACCGGTCGACGTCGTCCCGCTGCTCGAGGACACCGTCTCGGAACTCCGAATGCAGTATCCCGAGGCGTCGGTGACTCTCAATACCCCAGACACCGTCGTCGCGGAGTCTCACGAGCGCCTCAAGACGGCGCTGTGGGAGGTCGTCGAAAACGCCGCGAAGCACGGCGGCGACCCGCCCGTCGTCGAAATCGACGCGGCGGTCACCGAGGCGGGAGTGACGATCGCGGTCACGGACAACGGGCCCGGACTCCCCGAAGCGGAGCGGAACGTTCTGCGGTCGAACGTGGAGACGCCGTTGGTCCACGGCGAGGGGCTCGGTCTGTGGTTGATCCACTGGATCGTCACCAGCCTCGACGGCGAACTCGAAACGACGGCGGGAGACGGGGGCACGACAGTCACGATCGATCTCCCGAAAGCGTCCTAAGACGCGACCACACACACGGCTAAGACGCGACCACGTGCACGGTGTACTCGCTCACCGGGAGCCCGTCGTCCCCGCGACGCTCCGACGCAACCCTTACGCCTCGTGACCGTCTATGCCGGGCATATGACCGACGAACGCGACGACGACCGCCACGAGTTCTCCGCCGGGCAGGGCGTCGACGCCGACTACGAGGAGTTCACCCTCGACCCCGAGGAGATCGACGCCGACCCGAACACGGTCGACCCCGTCGACTCCCGCGTCCTCACCGACATCATGGACAAGCGAAACGTCGAGAGCGACGCCGTCGACGTCGAGCGCCTGGTCGACGTGGGGCTGTCGTACATGGGGATCAACCGCTTCGAAGAGGCGACGGAGACGTTCGAGCGCGCCGCCAGCTTCGCCGACGAGGACTCGCTTGAGGCCCAGGAGGCGTGGGTGAACAAGGGCGCGGCCCACGCCGAGTTGGAGGAGTACGACCAGGCGATCGGCGCCTACCAGGAGGCGCTCCGGATCGACGACGACTCCGAGCACGCCGCGACCGCCGAGACCAACCTCGCGTACGCGCTCTGGGAATCGGGCCGCGGCGAGCAGGCGCTCGAACACGCCGAGCGCGCCGTCGAGACCGACCCGCGCTTCGGGGAAGCCTGGTACAACCGCGGGTTCCTGCTGGTGGAGCGCGGACTCGCCGAGGACGCCGTCAGCTGCTTCGACAACGCGATCCGGCTCGGCTTCCGGAACGCGGCCGTGTTAGAGGAGAAGGCCCGCGCACTGGAGGAGGCCGGCGAGCACGAGCAGGCCGAGGAGGTCGCCGACCGCGCCGAGGAGATCCGCCAGGAGGCGGAAGAGCAGATGGTCGAGGAACAGACCGGTCAGGCCCCCGGTCCCGGCGGGCAGGGCCGTCAGGGCGGTCGACCCGGAGCCGGCGGGCAGCCCGGCGCCGGCGGTCGGGGAGGGCGCGGCGGGCGGGGCGGCGGTCGCGAGGAGCCGGAGCGAGAGCTCCAGGGCGAGGGGCCCGAGGGCTTCTAAATGCTCCTCCGCGAGCGCGAGACCGCCGAGGGGCGGCTCGTCTCCGTCTGTGACCCCGACTGCCTCGGCGAGACGTACGATAACGGGAGCGCGACGATCACCGTCAGCGAGGAGTTCTACGGCGGCGACGGTGCGGTCGAGGCGACCGCCGAGGAGGTCGTCGCGGGGCTCCAGCGCGCGCAGGTCGCGAACATCGTGGGCACGGAGGCCGTCGGCGTCGCCGTCGAGGCCGGGCTCGTCGACGAGGAGACGGTCCTGGAGTTCGACGAGACTCGACACGCACAACTGCTCTGGCTCTGACGTGGCGGTATGAAGCGACTCACGAGAGCCGAGTTGGCCGAGCGGATGGGGCCGCGACCGCCCTCGGACGCGTTCTGGAGCCGCGTGATCGCGGCGGAGCACGGCACGATCAGCGTCGGGCCCGAGGTCGTCGGCGACACCGACCGCCGTGCGCGAGAGAACCGACGGCGACGCGGCGAGGCCGGCGACGACGGCCCCCTGTCACCGGGCGACATGATCGACGTGAGCGGGGAGTCGTTCGTCGTCGTCGGCGTCGAGGAGACCCGATCCGGCGGTCGACGGTATCGGATCGATCTGGTCGAGCCGCGACAGGGGGATTAAAAGGGGCGTCGCCGCCGACCGTCCGAGAGCGCACTGACCGCCCGAGAGCGCGCCGCCCGCGCTACAGGTCCGCGACGTCTTCGATCGCGTCGGTCAGCTCTTTGACGCTCTCGACGGTGTGTTCGCCCATGTGTCCGATGCGGAACGTCTCCTCGCCGAGTTGCGAGCCGTAGCCGTTCGAGAACGCCATGTCGTACTCCTCGCTCACTTCCTCGATGGTCGCGGCGACGTCGATGTCCTGGGTGTTCTCGATGCAGGCGACCGTCTGCGACTCGTAGCCCTCCTCGGGGAACATCGCGAAGTGCTCGTCGGCCCAGTCGTGGACGTATTCCATCATCTCGCGGTGGCGCTGGTCGCGGGCGCGGTGGCCCTCGTCGAGCATGTGCTTCATCTGCTTGCGGTACGCTAACATGATCGGGATGGCGGGCGTCGAGTGGGTCTGGCCCTTCCGGTCGTAGTAGTCGATCGTGCGACGGAAGCCGCCGTACCACGAGGAGTCGCCCTTCTCGACCTCGCGGTCGTAGGCGTCGTCGCTGACGACGCAGACCGCGAGTCCGGGGGGCATCGCGAACGCCTTCTGCGTGGACGCGAAGATCACGTCGATGTCGTGGTCGTCGATGTCGACATGATCGCCGCCCAACGCGGAGACGGCGTCGACGACGAAGTACGTGTCCGGGTACTCGCTGATCACGTCGCCGATCTCCTCGATGGGGTTGCGGACGCCCGTCGACGACTCGTTCATCACGGTCGCGACGACGTCGTAGTGCTTGTCGGTCGATTCGAGGTGATCGCGGATGTCCTCGGGCTTGACGGCCTCGCCCCACTCGTACTCCAGCCGGTCGACGTCCTTGCCGAGTCGCTCGGCGACGTTGGCGTGGCGCTCGCTGAAGCTCCCGCAGGTCGGGACCAGGATGTTCTCGTCGACGAGGTTGAGCGTCGACGCCTCCCAGAACTCGGTGCCGGAGGCGGTGAGGACGACCACGTCGTTGTCGGTGCCGAGGAACGTCTTCGTGTCCTCGACGATGGTGGTGTAGAGGTCGGTCATCCGGTCCATCCGGTGGCCGAACGTCGACTCCGTCATGGCCTCGATCACGTCGTCGCGGACCTCGGTCGGGCCGGGGATGTACAGCGTCTTGTCGTCGTAGTCGTCGCGGTATTCGCGTTTCTTCGTCACGGGATCCACCTGATGGTTGCTACGGGAACGCGCGGGAGTATGGACCTTGTGATACGCTCGAACGGGAGTTCCCGGGCCGGCGCGGATCGCTTTCGAGTTCGGAAAACGGCGCTGTCGCCCGGATCAACCGTCTTTATAGGCACAGAGCAGAGAATTGTGGTATGATATACACACCGAGAGTCGCAACCGCCCGGGGTGGCCCGCCGTGAGCGGCGACGAGGAACTCGCGAAGGACCTCGGTCCGCTCGCGGCGCTCACGATTGGGATCGGGACGATGATCGGGGCTGGGATCTTCGTGCTTCCCGGCACCGCGGTCGCTCGCGCCGGTCCCCTCGCGGCGTTCACCTTCGTCCTCGGCGGCGTGATCGCCTTATTCACCGCGCTGTCGGCCTCCGAACTTGGGACCGCGATGCCGAAGTCCGGCGGGGCGTACTTCTACGTCAACCGCGCGCTCGGGCCCATGTTCGGCTCCGTCGCGGGCTGGGCGAACTGGCTCGGACTCGCGTTCGCCTCCGCCTTCTACATGTACGGGTTCGGCGAGTACGTCAACGCGCTCGTCGGTCTCGGACCGGTCGGACTCGGCTTCGTGACGCTGGAGGCGGCGCAGGTGATCGGGCTCGCGGGCGCGCTGCTTTTCATCGCGGTCAACTACTTCGGCGCGAAAGAGACCGGCGGACTCCAGATCGTCATCGTCATGTCGCTTCTGGGCATCCTCGCCGTCTTCACCGTCGTCGGCCTGCTGAACGCCGAGATGTCGTCGCTGCGACCGCTCGCGCCGCCGGGCACGACGAGCCAGGTCCTCCCGGTGACGGGGATCATCTTCGTCTCGTATCTGGGGTTCGTCCAGATCACCTCGGTCGCCGAGGAGATCAAAAACCCCGGCCGCAACCTCCCGCTCGCAGTGCTCGGGTCGGTCGTGATCGTCACGGTCGTGTACGCGCTGTTCCTCCTCGTGTTGCTCGCGGCGGTGCCGAACGAACTCGTCGCGAACAACGAGACCGCGGTCGTCGACGCCGCCAGACTGCTCTTCGGTAACTACTCCGTGTTCGGCTTCTCGTTGGGCGCCGTCGGCGCCGGCATGCTCCTGATCGGCGGGCTGCTCGCCACGGCCTCCTCCGCGAACGCGTCGATCCTCTCGTCGTCGCGGATCAACTTCGCGATGGGTCGCGAGAAGATCGTCACGCCGTCGCTCAACGAGATCCACGACCGGTTCGGCACGCCGTACAAGTCGATCGCGCTCACCGGCGCGCTCATCCTTGTGTTCCTCGTCGCCGGGAGCGTCAATTCGCTGTCGACGATGGGGTCCGTGCTCCACCTCATCGTCTACGGACTGCTCAACATCGCGCTGATCGTGATGCGCGAGTCGGAGGTCGAGGGGTACGACCCCGACTTCGAGGTCCCCTTCTACCCCGTCGTCCCGATCATCGGTGCGGTGTCATCGTTCGCGCTGATAATCTACATCGAGCCGACGATCATCCTGATCTCGTTCGGCCTCGTCGCGTTCGCCGTCCTCTGGTACCTCCTGTACGCCCGCGGGAAGGTGGAGTCGCGCGGCGTGTTGGGCACGTGGATCCTCGACCGCTCCGAGGACCTGCCCGAACAGGCCGTCTCGGCGGCGACGTCCGTCCAGCCGAGCGGCGGCGACTACCGTGTGATGGTGCCGCTCGCGAACCCCGCGACCGAGGAGCACCTGATCACGCTCGCGTCCGCTATCGCCAAACAGCGCGGCGGGACCGTCGTCGCGGTCAACATCGCGAACGTCCCCGACCAGACGTCGCTGGAGGCGGCGCGCGACCGCGGCGCGCACGAGGCGGCGCACGACCTCCTCGATCAGGCCCGCGAGGACGCCGAGACGTTCGACGTCGACGTGGAGACCCACGTCGTCTTATCCCACCGTGTGTTCGAGGAGGTGTTCGACGCCGCGCGCACCTACGGCGCCGACATGACCGTGATGGGCTGGGGCGAGGACTCACACGGGGCGCCGGGGCGCGCCGAGTCCGCCGTCGACGAACTGGCGTACTCGCTCCCCTCGGACTTCCTCGTGTTCCGCGACCGCGGCTTCGACGCCTCGCGGATCCTGGTCCCGACCGCCGGCGGGCCGGCCTCCGACCTCTCCGGCGCGGTCGCGAAGATGCTCCAGGCCGAGTTCGGTAGCGAGGTCACCCTCCTGCACGTCGCCGACGACGAGGACGAGGGGCGGCGGTTCCTCTCCGCGTGGGCCGACGAACACGGCCTCTCGGACGCGACGCACCGCGTGGAGAGCGGCGACGTCGAGGCGTCCATCGAACGCGCCGCGCGCGACGCCACGATGCTGATCATCGGTGCGACGCAGAAGGGGCTGATCTCGCGGTTGGTCCGCGGATCGCTCGTGTTGAACGTGCTCAACGACGTGGAGTGCTCCGTGCTGCTCACGGAGACGCGCAGCGACCGCGGCGCCCTCGACCGACTGTTCGGGAGCGGCGCGCGGGCGAACGACCTCGTCGAGACCGACGAGACGCCCGCCGAGACCGGCGTCACCCCCGATCCGTCGACGCCGGTGGTCGATGACGACGACGCGGACACCGACGCGGACACCGACGCGGAGAAGTGAGCCGAGCCGGCGGCGTTGCCGCCGCCGACTGGAGTTTGTAAGACTAGGATTTTACAATGATTATCGCAGCGTCGTCGATCGTTTATAAATAGCCGTCAGTAACACTCATTTTATTTATAAATCTCCGACCGCAGACGGCGGCCGCTACTCCAGCACGATCAGCACGTCGCCCATGTCGACGCTGTCGCCCTCGCCGACGTGGACGCTCGCGACGGTGCCGCCGCGCTCCGCGACCACGTCGTTCTCCATCTTCATCGCTTCGAGCACGCAGACGACGTCGCCGGCGGCGACCTCGTCGCCCTCGCCGACGTCGACCGAGAGGATCGTCCCCTGCATCTCCGCCTCGATCGCCTCGCCACCCTCTGCGACGTCGACGCCGCCGTCGTCCCCGTCGTCGGCCGTCGCCTGCGGGGGACGCTGCTGGCCGCCTCGGCCGCCGCCACCGCCGGCGCCCTCGGGCACCGGGATGGCGGGCGCGCCGCGCTCCTCCAGTTCGACCTCGAAGCGCTTGCCGTTCACCTCGACGGTGAACTCGCGTTCGGAGACCTCCTCGTCCTCGTTCTCGTCGCTCGCAGACGCCGATTCGGTGCCCCACTTCTCCTGGGCCTCGGCGACCAGGTCTCGGTCGAGTTCCTCGTCGAGGTACTTCGTGGTGTGGGTACCGTCGACGAACCGGTCGTCGTCGAGCATGAGGCGGTGGAACGGGACGATGGTGACGACGCCTTCCAGGTCGTACTCCGCGAGCGCGCGCTTCGACCGGGCGAGACACTCCTCGCGGTCGGGTGCCCACACGATCAGCTTCGCGATCATCGAGTCGTAGTCGGTCACCAGTTCGTCGCCCTGCCGGAGCGCGTCGTCGACGCGGACGCCGATCCCGCCAGGCGGGTCGTACGTGTCGAGCCGCCCCTCGTTGGCTGGCTGGAACTCCTCCGCGGCGTTCTCGGCGTTGATCCGAAACTCGATCGCGTGGCCGTCAAGCTCCACGTCGTCCTGCGAGACGGACAGGCCCTCGTCGCTGGCGACCCGGAGCTGCTCTTTCACGATGTCGATCCCCGTCAGCTCCTCCGTGACGGTGTGTTCGACCTGAATCCGCGTGTTGACCTCGAGGAAGTAGAAGGGCGTGTCCGGTCCGAGCGGCTCCGACGGGTCGCGGTCGGGGTCCTCCTCGACGAGGAACTCGACGGTGCCGGCGTTGGCGTAGTCGGCGGCGGCGACGCCGCGGCGGGCGGCCTCGCCGATATTCTCGCGGAGTTCGTCGGAGAGCGCGGGGGAGGGCCCCTCCTCGATCACCTTCTGGTGGCGGCGCTGGAGCGAGCAGTCGCGCTCGCCCAGGTGGACCACGTCGCTCTCGTCGGGTGACTCGTCGTCGGGGTCGTCCGCGACGATCTGTACCTCGACGTGGCGAGGGGTCTCCAGGTACCGTTCGAGGTAGACGGAGTCGTTCGAGAAGTACGCCTCCCCCTCGCGCTTGGCCGATTCGAGCGCCTCCTCGGCCTCCTCGGCGCTCTCGACGACCTTCATTCCGCGACCGCCGCCGCCCCCCTCGGCCTTGATCGCGACGGGGTAGCCGTGCTCGTCGCCGAACTCGGTCACCGCCTCCACGTCGGTGACGGGTTCCGTCGTCCCCGGGACGATGGGCACGTCGGCGTCGTCCATCACGCGGCGCGCGTGGGTCTTCTCCCCGAGCCGCTCCATCGCGTCGCTTTCGGGGCCGACCCAGGTGATCCCGTCGGCGGCCTCGACGCGGGCCGCGAAGTCGGCGTTCTCGGCGAGGAAGCCGTACCCGGGGTGGATCGCGTCGGCGCCGGCGGCCTTCGCGGCGTCGACGACCGCCTCGCCGTCGAGGTACGAGTCGGCGGCGCGGGCCGGTCCCACGTTGTACGCCTCGTCCGCGTACCGGACGTGCCCCGCGTGTTTGTCCGCGTCGCTGTAGACGGCGACGGTGTCGACACCCAGCTCCGCACACGCGCGCATCACGCGAACCGCGATCTCTCCGCGGTTCGCGACCAGAACCTTGTCGAACATTCTTAGGCCATCATTCCACCATAACCCACCTCATTCTATCGGTCCGTGACGACGGGTGCACACGACGATCGTCGTACCGCGCCGGAACCCGCCGCGATCTCCCGAGACCGTTAAGAGCCTGCCGGCCGCCATGTTCGGACATGCTCTATGCAGGAAACCCCTACGTGTTGCCGTCGGTACTGGTCGCAGCGGGTGCGTACCTCGCGGCGACGCTGCTGACCGACGCTTCGCTGCTCGTTCGGATCGGCGTCCTCGTCCTCCTCGCGGGCGTCGTGCCGATCGTTCTCAATCGGCTTCTCGGCGGCGGCCCGGCGGACGACTGGCGCGCCGAATCGATCGAGAGTACGGGAGGCGACGCCGACGCCGACGAGTCGCGCGAGGCGTGACTCGTCGGCGATAGACTCGCCGACAATCAACCGGATCGAAAGGGTTCACCGCCGGGGGAATGCACGCGTCCGACTCAGAACCGGTCGGCGCGGCCGGCCGCGGTCCACGGGTCGGTCGGCGCGTCGACGGGGACGCGGACGGACCGATTTTGGAGCCGATCGACTCGACCGGCGAACGACCAGCGCTCGCCCTCCCAGTCCGGTTCGTCGGTCGCGGCGGCAGCCGCGGCAGCGGCCCGTTCGCCGTCTCGGACGTGGGCCGCGACCGCGGCGGCGATAGCGGCGGCCTCCGCGTCGTCCGCGTCGTCCGGGATCGACAGGCCGTCGAGGGCGACGCCGTCGTCACCGGACGGTGCGGCGTCGCCCGACCCGGATGCGGTCTCGTCCGACCCGGATGCGGTCTCGTCCGATTCGGATGCGTCGGCCGCCATCAGATCGGG
>Ga0207720_100343_pt1 | contig 35712 bp, 40 predicted proteins | sample A23P2SouthBayCA_2_FD_187751 | JGI IMG/M metagenome (GOLD analysis project Ga0207720, IMG submission 187751) | Aerobic enrichment media microbial communities from Eden Landing Ponds, California, USA - A23 E3 (2) (SPAdes) | ecosystem: Environmental > Aquatic > Marine > Unclassified | place...
CCCGACCGCCACTCACCGCCGTGAGTGGCGGTCGTGATTCCTTGATCGGCCCTGTATTCGGGATCGATTCCAACCGACAGACGCGAATCTCGTGCACGGATTTCGGGGTATTCGCAGCAGCACAACTGGCATTTACTATCGCGATATATGATTTATTACACTGGTGATGGGCAGCTCACGCCAGTTGCGACGGATCCGACATACGAGCCGTAGCAGTCGATATCGACGACGAATTGGAATCGATCCCGCGTCGAGTAGCCGATTACCCCGTTTGGGTTCGAGGACGTCTGCGTTGAAACACGTGACCGGTCATCGATCAGCGCATGTCGGTTCGGGCTACCACGAGCGGTGTCCGAGCCACGTGCTTCCCCCACTCGAGTTTCATTTCGGATCGACCGTCGGATCGGGCACTCGAGTATGTCGTGACGATCTGTGGCACCGCGTTTGGCACCGATCGCAGCGGCTCGATAATCGTAGCCGTGTGGCTGCACCGATTGCATCCCCCTGGCCATCCACCCTACTGTCGGCTCGACTGTCTGTGGTTCCCGTTCGTCAGCAATCGTCGGACGTCACAGGTGCCCGTCCTGCTGTGGCGCGGTTTCGCGGTGTGAGCGTCACGTCGCCAATGGATGAGGGTGGTGTCGCTCGTCTGGTCGTCACGAGACGGATTCTTCATCCGTCGCCACGGCGTTGCGGTTTCGAACCCGTGCGATCGCGGCTGCTTTGCAACCACCGAACGGCAGTGTACACTTGATCGCACGATAGCCCTGCATCGGTGTGTCACTCTCGGTACAGACTATCTCTGGGACTGTCGCCCGGTTCGGTGTATCGCCCCACGTTATCGAGGTGGACACGCTGTCGCTCCTCGAGCGCAGAAACTCGTTCTGGACAAGTGTAAACTCAATAGTGATATATCGAATTGGTACTGCTGGCGACTGGATGTGGGCATCGCCCTCGAGAGACGTCTCTCTCTGGAGCGACGGCAGGGATCGGGCTAACTCGAATAGAGACATCTCCTGAACCGTTCGTTGCGTTTTCCCGTCGTCTTGCCTCCAAACCAGATACCAATTTAAAGAACCTACTACTTGAGAAAAACCGTTTGGAAAAACAGAACTTTCGTCGGCAGGTTTACACTGTCCGCGGACGTTCTGGGTTGTAGTATGGCAGTCACCACTGACTGATACCGGCGTTAGTGCGCACGACTCGACGGGTCCGGCACGATTTCGCAGCCGACCCACTCGAGGTGTTGCGGACGGTGCCCGAGGGCGAATGACCCATCGGCGATAGGGCCCGACGCACAGTCTCGGGGATGCCAACTGATAGCACAGATATACGATGAACGAACTAGTGTGTGCGCGAGGGAGCAAAGCGGGGCGGAACGGGACAGAGTGGGACAGCGGTATAGACAGCGTCGACGCCGCCAGTGCAATTGCAACGGAACACGCAACCGATGAGTGAGTCACACACGTTTCAGGCGGAGCCAGCACAGCTCCTGTTGGTCGAAGACAATCCCGGCGATGTCCGCCTAACCAAGGAGGCATTCGAACAGGGGCAGATCGAAACCGACCTGCATGTCGTTTCCGATGGGAATGAAGCGCTTTCGTTTCTCTCACGAGACGGTGAGTACACCGACGTCCCACGTCCGGATCTCGTTTTACTGGATCTCAATCTGCCGGGGAAAGACGGCGAAAACGTCCTCGAGGAACTCAAAGACGATCCCACACTCCGTTCGATCCCGGTAATCGTCCTGACGAGTTCGAGCGCCGACGAAGACATCGCCAGCTCCTATGAACGCCACGCCAACGCGTATCTGACGAAGCCAGTCGATCCCGACGAGTTCAGCCAGACGGTCCGTGCCTTCGAGCAGTTCTGGTTCTCGGTTGTCCGATTACCACCGGAGGAAGAGTCCTCATGAGCGAAACGAATACCCAGACCAGCGAGGAGACGAACGCAGCGTCAGACGAGGCGCTTCAGGTCCTCCTGATCGAGGACAATCCTGGTGACGCCCGCCTCATTCAGGAGATGCTCCACGAGACCGAAGAACTCGCAAAGCGGGTTCGTCCTGGCGAGGTGTCCGGGCAGACACCCGAACTCTCATGCGAGACGCGCCTCGAGGAGGCCCTCGAGACCCTCGCGGACGAACACATCGACATCGTTCTTCTCGATCTCAATCTCCCCGACAGCGAGGGGCTGTCGACGCTCGAGACGGTCCACGAAGCATCGGAGACGCCGATCGTCGTTCTGACCGGCGTCAGCGATCAACAGATCGGCGTCAAGGCGATCCAGCGCGGTGCCCAGGACTTCCTCGTCAAAGACGAGGTGACGAGTGAACTCCTAATTCGGACGATCCACCACGCGATCGAGCGGGCCCGCCAACAGCGAGACCGCCGTCAGCAGCGCGAGCAACTCGAGGCGCTCAATCGGCTGAACCGAATCGGCCACGATATTACCCACGCAGTGATCACGACCGAAACGCGCGCGGAACTCGAACAACAGGTCTGTGACCGACTCGCTGAGTCCGATGCCTACCGGTTCGCGTGGATCGGCGAGATCAATCCGGGCAGCGACCGCGTCTCCCCGACGGCGGCGGCCGGCGTCGAAGACGGCTACCTCGACGAGATCGAGGTCACCGTTGACGAAAACAAAAAGAGCGGACAGGGGCCAGCGGGCACGGCGATTCGAACTGAGCAGGTTCAGGTGATGAACGACGCTCGAACAGACCCAAAATTCGAGCCGTGGCGAACGCAGGCACACGCCCGTGGCTATCTCTCGACGGCAGCGGTCCCGATCGTTTACGAAGACCTCGTCTATGGCGTCTTGTGTATCTACTCCTCGTCATCACGTGCGTTCAGGGAACCCGAAACGGCTGTTCTCGTCCGTATTGGCGACGTCATCGCGCACGCAATTACCGCCATCGAGCGCCGGGATGCCTTAGTCAGCGACGCCGTCATCGAACTCGAGTTCCGCGTCGAAGCACTCGCCGAACCTCTGGTCGAGCTATCGGTCTCCGAAGACTGTACGATCACGCTCGAGCAGCTGGTCAGTGGTGACGAGGCGCTTCTGGCGTACGGTTCGGCACGGGACGTTTCCCAGGAGGCGTTTATCGACGCTGTCGAGCGAACCGACGGCATCAGCGACATCCGGATCCTGACGAGGAGACGCGACGAATTCGAGTTCGAACTCGTTGCACCGACGGCTGTCTCCCTGTTCGAGACGATTGCGACCCATGGCGGCCGCGTCGCTGAAGCGACGATCGACGATGGGGAGTTTCGATTTATCGTCGAACTCCCACGCGGCCGAGACACGCGCCAGATGATCGAACTCATCAAAGACCGGCGTGACGACGTTACCTACCTCGCCCAGCGGACGGTCGAACGGAGCCAACGCGGCGATACTCATTCCGTGTCCGTTCTCGAGGACGAACTCACTGAGAAACAGCGGGCCGCCCTCGAGACGGCCTACTTCGGGGGCTACTTCGACTGGCCTCGCGAGAGCACCGGTGAGGAAATCGCCGATCGATTGGGCATCGCACCGGCGACGTTCAACCAGCACCTCCGGACAGCCGAACGGAAGTTCTTCGAATCGGTGTTCGGCGAGTAGTGGTCGACGTCGCGGTCGCTAGCTTCGCTCGAGCGTGCGTCAAAAACGAGGAGAGTTATGCTGCACCGCGAGGTTCAGTTGCGGGCGGGGTCGTGTCTTCGACCGGCCGGGACGCCATCGCGACGGAGACCATCGAGAAGCCGGTCACGAGGAGGCTCACGCCCACGAGCAGCCCGATTGCCCAGGCTGCCGTGGCCGGGAAGCCGACCCAGAGGAGGCCAGCGAGGACCAGCGAGATAACGCCGCTGACGGCGATCGAGAGCCGTCCCGGGGCCGACCCCATCCACAGCGCCATTCCCAGTTCGACGATACCGTCGACGAAGAGGTATGCCACGAGCACCAGCGTCAGGGTAACGAGCGCGACAGCGGGCGCTGCGAGGACGGCCAGCCCGGCGAGTACCGAGACAATCGCAAGCGTGACCTGCCAGAGTGAGCCACGCCACCCGCGCGCCGTGAACGCGTGAACGCCGTGGACGATCCCGCCGACGACGAGAAGTGCGCCGAGCACGATCGATACCGAGAGCCCGGTGACGACCGGAGTGGCAATCGCGAGGAGGCCGATCAGCCCGACGATCCCACCCGCGATCGCGAGCGGCCGCCAGTCGTTCTCGAGGGAGACCCCCTCGGCGTACGTGGTGTCTGCTGTTTCACTGCTCATTATATTCACCAATACTAGACACGCTGTGTGTGTATATAACACAATTCTGCGGTTTGACAGTAGCTCACGGGCACAGACCAGTCCGAAACGTGGACGAACGGCGACAGCGGACTCGCAACAATCGAGTTCGGTGGTCGTCGAACCACGACGACTATCCTGACGGGCGTGATACCTCGAGCCGTGACAGACGATTGCGACGGCTATCGTACGTGTGACCTCTGTGGCGAGCGAGTGCCGGCGGCCGTCTATCACGAGCACCTGCTCAAGTCGTGTCCCGGCCGCTGAGACTGCAAGCGAGGGCTCGGTGACCGGTCACACTCGAGTCGGTTACTGCTCTTCGACGTGGCGAATCTCGCAGGCGATCCCGCGCGTGCTCTCGGCCATTTCGCGGCCGAACATCTCGGCACGGCCGACGGCGAAGGCCTTCGGTCCCTCGACGATCACCTCGTCGCCGACGCGGATGTCCTCGTCGGCGTCGACGACCCCTGGCGCAAGCACGCTGCCGTGGGGGACGAAGCCGTCGATCTCGACGCGCTTGACCGGCGCATCGCTTTCGAGCCAGCGCTTCGCTCCCTCGAGTGTAAACGACAGCGTCCCGTACTGGGGCACCATCGTCGCGAGCTGGGTGTCCTCGCTGTCTCGAACCTGAATCTTGGGGTAGCGGCTCGTGGTCTGGATAGTTGCGAAGAGATCATCGCCAGCGCCGTCACCGAGCAGGTAGTCAGCGATGGCGCGGACGGTGTTGTGCTCGCGCTCGCGTTTGGAATACTTGAGTTCGCCCGACAGCGCCTCGGAAAGGTTCGCAAGCGACTGGTCGTCGGTCGGGTGCTCGTCGACGGTGTACGTGACGTCGAGATCGAGTCGTTTCTCGACGCGCTCGACGATGTCGCGGTAGCCCTCGTCGGGAACGTGGGCGATGATCTTCGGGTACTCGTTGCGCTCGAGATAGCGCTGGAGGACCTTGGCGACGAACGACTTTTCGTCTTCCGACCAGCGGCCCGTTACCACGGTGTCGTAGTGTTGGGCGGGATACGTCGTCTCGAGTTCCTGCGGGACGACGCCGATGGGGCTGGTCATCGAAACGAGGTGACCGCGCCACTGGATGACATCATGGAACTGACGGTGGCTCTGGGACTCGCTGTATGGCTTGGTGGCCGAACAGGGTACGAGCACGAGCGGATTCTGGAAGCGGTTGCGATACCGTGTCGTCACCCGGTCGGCAAAGCGCTGGATTTCGACCCGGCGAAGCGTGTCCTCGGTCGCCGCGTTGAGCTGGGCGTCCCGCAGAATCGGCGTCCGTTCCTCGAGATAGCCCCACTGCGAGTCGAGTTCGCGCATGGCCGCAGTGAGCCACTGGTCGTGGCGGGCCTGCCCCTCGATGTAATCCCGGAGTCGGCCGTCCCGGATCCGCCGGCGGACGATCGCTAATTCGGCTTCGAGGGCGTTTCGGTTGTGTTCGGCGCAGTCCTCGCGGGTGAACTCCTCGCGAGGCTGTTGGCAGGCTGTACACGAGCAGGGCAGTTCGTCGAGATCCTCGAGGAAGTACGCCTCGTCGGTCGTGAGATAGCGGCCTTCGGTTCCTTTGACGACCGCTGCGGTCGCGTCGAAGAGGTCGACACCGGCGTAGGCCAGCAGCGCAACGTTTCGCGGCGTCGCGACGCCGGAAAACAGCAAAGCAGTGTCCGCGGGGATCGCCTCGCGAACGTCGACGACGGCTTCGACCAGTGCCGCGCCGTGGCCCATCACCGACTGGACGTTGGAGAGAGCGTAGGCGTCCGTGCCGTGATCGTCGACGTGCTCGCTCGAGACGACGGCGACGCTCGGGTAGTCGACGTCGGGGACGTCGACAGCAAAGGATTCCTGAACCTCCGTGGCGGTCCCGCCGGGGAACGCCCGGTGGGGAAGGACGGTGAGCGTCGACTCGTCGCCGTCGGGGATCTCACGGGACTGGCTCCAGAGCGAGCCCCCGTCTTCGAGGACGTCGTCGACGAGTGCGGGCGTCGATCGTGGCGAGGACAGCCGGAGTTCGCCCACGCGCGCGGCCCCGTCGCGCTCGTGTACTTCGAAATAGTCGGTCATACTCGATATGACCGTGGCGGGCGAAAGAGGTTGTCGATCGCACGTGAGGGCTCGAGCCGGCAAGCCATTGACTACCATGCCCGTATCTTTATCGATCACTGATCGTACGAACCACAATCTAACAGAAAACCGAGGAGTTAACCGTTATGGACGTTCAAAATTCATGGCCCCCTTATAGCGCTAACAGTTGGCCGGACGACGATCTCGGAGAACAGCAACACCGGCAGCCAAACGGGACGAAAATCACTGGGTACTGTTATTTCGGGAATTGGACCACATCTTGTTTATTCGCCGCTAGCCAACGTCCCGTATGAACGTCCCAACTGTCGGTGCAGATGACGACCGACGTATCACCCGTCGAACGGTCTTGGGCGGCGTGGGTGCTGCCTCTCTCGCAACGCTTGCCGGATGTTTCGGTGGGAGTGGGAACGGTGACGCGTCCGAGTCGGTCCCCGATCCGATCAGTATCGACGAAGGGAAAGAGTGTGATCAGTGTGGGATGATCATCGGGAACTATCTCGGCCCCGCCGGCCAGTCCCACTACGAGGATCCGACTGCCGTGCTCGAGGAGGACCGTCCGGCACAGTTCTGTAGCTCGCTCTGTACGTACATGTTCACGTTCAATAACGAGTCTGAACCGCAAGTCAGCTACCTGACGGACTATTCGGCCGTCGAGTACGAAGTCGACACAAGCACTGCTCAAACTACCATTTCCCGCCATCTCGAGGCCGACGCGTTCGGCGACGTGACGGGACTCACGATGGTCGCAAACAGTGATGTCAAGGGAGCGATGGGAGAGTCTATCGTTCCGTTTAGTGACGCTGACCAGGCTAACGAGTTCCAGTCCGAATACGGTGGCGACATCTACGAGCACAATGACATCACACAGGAGCTAGTCAGTTCGATGATGTCCGGCGGAATGTAAGCGCGGCCGCTTGCTTCCGATCGCGTTCGATACTAAAACACTGTTCTGTTTTCGAGCCTTCCGGGAACGCTAATACGTCTCTGACGGCCGCCTAGCGATTCAGGACCCACGTCGCGATCCCCAGCGACGTGGCCGTCCAGACGACGAGGCTCACGAGACTCGCGATCGGTGATGCGGCTGCCGGCCCAGTCCCTGACGCGACGATGATCGCACTTTCGAAGACGAGTCCTCGGTATGCGCTCAGCGGACTGAGCGCAAGCGCATACACGAGACTCCCGTCGCCGATCGATCCGGCCGAAAACCCGTAGACGAGCGCCAGATCGAACCCGACAAGCAAGACGACGAGCGCGACGACCGACAGCGCGATCGCACTCCGTGTCCCACTGACGACGGCCGAAATCGCGATTGCGATGGCGAGGACCGTCAGCGCAAAGAGGATCGTCAGGACGATGAACCGACCAAACAGGATCGGCGAGTCGACGCCGGAGTGTGACGCATAGAGGGTCCGCCCTTCCTCTTCAGCGACGAAGACGAGTAGCACGGTAACGACGAGCGGAGCCACGATCGCAGTGAGCAGGCCGATCGCTCGCCCGACGTAGACGCCGGCAACGATCTCGCGACTCGAGACGGGATACGTCTTCAGGACGTCGAGTTCGCCACGCTCTGCGTCGCCGAGGATCGCGCGATAGCCAAACGCGATAGCGACGACCGGGACGAGCAACTCGAGTGGGGTGAGCAGGTCGACCAGCGTCGGGACGTATCCGCCCTGGACGCTCCCGCTGACCGAGCTAATCCCGAGTACGACGGCGGCAAAGGCGAGCGCGAGGATGAAAAACGTCCGCGTCCGCACGATCGTCCGGAGTTCCCGTCCGATGATCGTCCTGAGAATGTGTTTCGGGCCGGGTGCGGTCGATTGCGAGCGATCGAACTGTTCGGTGGTCCGGTCGCTGGTGGTGTCACTCGGCGTGTTCACGTCGCCGCTCATGCGTGATCACCCACGACCTGCACGGTATCGCGGTGGCCGCCGACGGCGTGCTCGTACACTTGTCGTAAGGAGCTGCCACCCACTCGAGCCCGAACGTCGGCGAGCGATCCTTGTTCGGCGACGCGGCCGTCGGCGAGTATCAACAGGTCGTCGGCGACCTGCTCGACGAGCTCTAAGTCGTGGGAGCTCAACAGGACCGCGATCCCCTCGTCGGCGAGGTCGGCAGCGACATCGAAGACGTGCAGCCCCATGCTCGGATCGAGCCCGCTGCCCGGCTCGTCCAAGATGACGATCGGTGGGTCGCCGATCGTCGCCTGTGCGATGCCGAGCAACCGGGTCATCCCGCCGGAGAGGGCCTCGACCGGTCGGTCGGCTGCGTTCTCGAGGCCAACCCGCTCGAGTTGTGCCATCGCGTCGGTCTCGTCGCCGCCGACGAGTGACGCGTAGAATTGCAGCGTTTCGAGTGCAGTAAAGCCGGGCCGAAACGCCGGATGCTGAGGGAGATAGCCGATCTCCCGTGCGGTGTCGGGGCCGTTGTAGGTGATCGTCCCTGCCGTCGGTTCGTGGAGGCCGGCGAGGTCGCGAATAAGTGTCGACTTGCCGGCACCGTTCGGGCCGATCAGGGCCGTTACCCGGCCGCGTTCGATGGTCACAGAGACGTCTCGGAGTACGGAGACCGTCCCGTAGTCGTGGTCGATACCGGTCGCCTCGAGAAGTGATGTCGTGTCAGTCATTGCTCGTCGTCCGCGTCAGTTCGTAGCAGGTCCAGGCCTCGTCTTCCCACTCGGTCTGGGAGAGCAGGTCGGGGTTGTTCGGTTCGCAACTCGGTGTTCGGTCGACGATGCTCCCGGTTCGCATGCCGGGGACCGATCCCTCGAGTCCGGCGAGGGCTTTGAGTGCGGGTGCCCGGGCGAGCGTCGGTGTCCCGTCGGTGCGGTGGAGTTGGCTGTCGGTGGGATCAGTCGGTGAGTACGACATGTCGGACTGGTCGCCGTTCGCGATGCCGGCGGCTCCCTGCCAGTAGTTGCCATCGCCGCCGTGGGTCCAGATGCGGAGCGGACCGGACATCGCAGTAGCGTGGACGTCGTTGCCGACGAAGTCGTTGTTGACGACGCGGTTCGTCGGTAACATGGCGCTTGCCTCCGCGCCAACGTCGTTGCCGGCGATGACGTTGTGTTCGTAGATCGACGACGTCGAGGCGATGCGGAGTCCGAGGTCGTTTCCTTCGGCGATGTTGTTCGCGACGTAGTTCGCGCTGCCGCCCGGACTGAGGGCGTCTGCCGCGTCACGGACTGTGTTTCCGACGACGGCATTGCGCTCCGGTCCGGTCATGATGACGATGCCCGTGTCTTCCTGTCCGCGGAGGTCGTTGTCCGCGATGAGGCTATCGCCGGTATACATCAGATGGGTACCGAGGAAATTACCCTCGATCGTGTTCGAGCGGACGATCGTCTCCGAGGAGCGATAGAGGTAGACCCCGTTTCGTCCGCCCGTGAACGTCGAGTCTTCGATGACGGTCGGCGACTGGAACAACAGGACGCCGGCGAGACCAGACATGGGATCGTCCGGACCCGACACCGTCACGTTTCTGATGACGGCGTCGTCACTCTCATAGACGATGATGCCGCTTGCCGGTGTGTCGATACTGACGTTCTCGACCCGGAGGTCGGTGGCGTTGTACGCCGAGATTCCGGCGTCAGTTCCGGCGTAGTACTGCAGGAAGGAGGCGTCCCATGCCTCCTCGTTGATGTCGACGGGGAGGTCGCCGCCCTCTCGTGTCACATTTCCGACGCCGGTGATGTCGACCCCGCGAACCGCAACTCGCTCGCTGGTGACGGTAACGACAGAGCCGTTTCCGTCACCGCGAAGCGTCACGTTCCCTTCGCCAGCGAGCGTGATCGGTTGATCGATCTCGATTTTCTCCTCGTAGGTTCCCTCGGGAACGACGACTGTCGTGTTCGCCGGTGCCTGATCGATCGCGTTCTGAACGGAGTCTGTGTCTTCGCCGACGACGATCGAGGTCGGCCGATCGAGGTGTGCGGACGTGGTGTCGATCCGTGCGTCCGCCTGTTGTTGCCGGTCTGCCACGCGGTCACGGGCGACTTCCGCATCGTCACGATCGAACGATTGCTCGAGGACCGACTCCCAGTCGTGGACGGTGCCGCCGTACTCGTCGGCAAACGCCTGTGCGTCCTCCCGATCACCGAAGGGGACGACGGTGTCACCGGCCGGCGTTTGTGCCCCACTGCCAATGACGAATGATGCCGTCTCGGCGTCGGTCCACCCGGGCGACGACTCGGTGACCGGGTAGCCGTTCTCGTTGAGTTCGACACCGGTCTCGCTGTAGTCGGAAACGTAGACCGTCAGCGGATAGCCAAACCGCTGTTCGTGTGCGGGCTGGCGCTGCTGGTCGACGAACGTCTCGACGCCGTAGTAGCCGACGACGTACTGGTACTGTGAATAGAAGACCTGTGCGCGCGGGAGGTCGACCTCGTCGGAGAGTGCGTACTCGGACTCGAGGGTGAGTCCGACGGTAACCGTATCGTCGAAGGCGACGGGATCCGGTGAGGTCGATCCCACGTCGACGACGAATAGCCCGACAGCACCGAGCGCAACGACGAGGAGAAGACCCAGAAAGACGGTGCTAAGAGAGCGGTCGATCACGGTCGCCCGTTCGCTTCCACGGAAAATATATGGTCTGGTTTATTCCTCGAACCGACTGTCAACGGTGCCGACAGTCGCTACGCCGACTCGAGATAGGTTGCCGTCGCGGACGTATGCCCACGATTGAACGAGAGGATCTTGATCCGGATTACGTCCGTCACCGCACAACTGTCTGGGACAGCCTCGACGAAGACGACGAAGCCTTCGATCTTGCCGACCGCCCGGCGCTCGCCGGAGTGGTGATCTGTAAACTCACGGATCGCGACCGTCTCGACGTCGCCGATGTCGACCGGTGGCTCGCGTTGTTGAGCTTCCTGGTGGCGTTTCCGGGACTGTCGCTCGCCCGCGGGGCCACCGCGGACGCGGGTGAACAGCCACGAGCCAATCAGGAGGGCGACGAACGCACCAACAGCAAGCGTTTCGGGGCCGGGACCGAGCATATCTCAATCGGTCGACGCCTCGCTATTCGGTGTTCCGATCCGGGATTGCGGTTCGCACTACGCCGCAGTGAGATCGACCAGCGCAACGTCGTCGGGGACGCGCTCGAGGACAGCTGCGGGCCACCCGTCGTGAGCGAGCGTGATGTTGGCATCCGGGTTCACGTCGACGAGTCGGGCGACGCCATCGGCCGCGGCCGCGAGAGCGGCGCGGTCCGTCCGATCTGGAACCTCGGCGGTCAGCGGGTAGCTCTTCGAGAGCGCCCGCGGGAAGGGACCAAAAGGCGGCTCGACCCGCCAGGAATCGTCGTACTCGTCGCTCCGTGGCGCGCTGCCTTCGGTCAACAGCAGGGAATCGGGGACCGACAGCCGCTCGAGGCGCTCGTGGTGGCGCAGGACTTCCGGTCGGCGCGCGCTCTCGTGGGAGGTGTAGAAAAACGAGCCCTTCGAGACGGGGTCCGATTGCTCGAGTTGTGCGGCGTGATCGAGTAACGTCCGATAGCCGTCGAGCATCGTCGGGTGTGCGCGAGCACGCTGTTCGACGAGCTCAAGGAGGTTGCCGGCGCGGATCGCCTGCTTGATCCGGCGGATCTCGGCGAAGGTGACGTGGAGGTTGTGGGCGGCCAGTTCCGACTCGCGTTCGTCGTCTGGGAGCGCGCGGAGTTCGTCGGGCGAGTGGTCGGTACAGACGGCACACGAACACGGGAGGTAGTCGATCTCCTCGAGCGCTCGGGTGCCCCGAACCGTCAGATACCGGTCGTCGCGGGCATAGAGCGCGTAGGCCGCCGAATCGAACAGGTCACAGCCCATCGCGACCGCGAGCGCGAACATCATGGGGTGGCCGGCACCGAAGAGGTGGACTGGCGCGTCAGCTCCCAGGCCGCGTTTGGAAGCGGCGACGACGTCGACCACGTCGTCGTAGCGGTAGTCGTTCATCAGTGGGACGACCGCGCCGACCGGGAAGACGTCGAGGTCGGTGTCCTCAGCGTGGCGGCCCGCTCGCTCGCGGAGGTCGGGATACGTCGAGCCCTGGACGGGCGCACTGACGAGCATCTCGCCCGTGTCGACGTCTTCGGCGATCTCGAGTCGCTCCTGCGTGGTCTCGAGTTCCCGTTCTGCCTGCTCGCGGGGAACGTCAGGCGGCGTCGGGATGTCGACCGGTGTGGCGATGTCGGAGCCGATCTCGTGCTGGAATTCGAGAATTTCCTCGGTCGTCACGGTGATCTCGCCATACTCGGAGAGCTGGAAGGAGCCGGAGTCGGTCATGATCGCGCCGGGGAAATCCAGCATGTCGTGGAGGCCGTCCGCGAGGGCGCGTTCGCGGAGGTCGTCGTCGCCGTGGATAATGTAGGAGTTCGTAATGAGGATCTCGGCACCGAACTCGTCGGCGAGCCGGCGGGGGCTGATCGTGTCCAGATTCGGGTTGATTACCGGCAGCAGCGCCGGGGTTTCGACGGTGACGTCGGCACGGGGAACGGAGAGTTCGCCGATCCGCCCGCCGGCGTCGGTGTCCCGGAGTTCGAAGCACTCACGCATTGACTTGCCGTTAGACGGTTGGACGTAAGACGTGACGGTTTTCGACCCGCTGGATTCGACCTCGCCACGGGGCCACGGCCCAGCCCAAACCATCGACACGCAGGGAGACGAAGGCGCTTTACGCACTGGGCCGTTTCCGTCTTCTAATGAGCAAACCCACGCCCGACGTCTACGAGCAGGGCAAGGGCATGGACGCCCACAATCAGGTCATGCGCGAGATCCGCTCGCGCAAGGAGGCCAGCTACGATCCCCACGAGCCCACCCGCGTCTGGCTCGACGAGGACAACACCCCCGACGGCGTCAAGCGGAGTCTCACGATCATTCTCAACACCGGCGGCTGCCGGTGGGCCCGCGCCGGCGGCTGTACGATGTGTGGCTACGTCGCGGAAAGCGTCGACGGCGGCAGCGTCTCCCACGAGGCGCTGATGAACCAGATCGACGTCTGTCTCGAACACGAAGAAGAAAACGGCGACGAGCCCGCCGAGCTTATCAAGATCTACACCTCTGGCTCCTTCCTCGACGAGCGCGAGGTCGGCGCGGAGAGCCGCCGGGCGATCGCCGACACCTTCGCCGACCGCGACCGCATGGTCGTCGAATCGCTGCCAGACTTCGTCGACCGCGAGAAGATCGCCGACTTCACCCAACACGGACTCGATACCGACGTCGCGATCGGCCTCGAGACGGCCACCGACCGGGTGCGCCACGACTGCGTGAACAAGTACTTCGACTTCACGGACTTCGAGGACGCCTGTACCGAGGCCGCGGCCGCCGACGATGCGGCGGGCGACGACGCCGAAGCCGGGATCAAGGCCTATCTCCTGATGAAACCGCCATTCCTCACTGAGTCCGAAGCCGTCGACGACATGATCTCGTCGATCGAGCGCTGTGCCGACGTCTCCGGCTGTCATACCGTCTCGATGAACCCGTGTAACGTCCAGCGCTACACCATGGTCGATGAACTCTACTTCAACGACGGCTACCGACCGCCGTGGCTCTGGTCGGTCGCTCACGTCTTAGAGGAAACGGCGGACGTCGACGCCATCGTCGTCTCGGACCCGGTCGGCCACGGCTCCGATCGCGGGCCGCACAACTGCGGGGAATGTGACGATCTCGTCCAGAAGGCGATCAAGGACTTCGATCTGCGGCAGGACCCGTCGGTCTTCGAGCAGGTATCCTGTGAGTGTGAACTGACTTGGGAGACGGTCATAGAGCGCGAGCGGAGTTTCAACCAGCCGCTGACCCGATAAGGCAGACGGCAGCCGACGGGGCCACGCATTTTGCGCTCGGTCGGGAACTGGGAGCCATGGCACGCCCGTCGCTGTGGAACTCTCTCAATGAACTCGAGCCCACGGTAGTGATCCTCGTCGGCTTCGTCCTGTTCGTCTTTCCCGAACCCGCAACCTCCGCGTTCGGCGCGGGGCTCATGCTCCTCGGTGCGAGCTGGTGGTTCTACGAGTGGGGCCGGTAGCGTCGCGCGAGCAGACTCACCGGTAGTCGTCTCGCATGAGAGCGGCAGGAAAAGCGCTGTTACAGCGGTCGCTATCTTGTTACGCCGACTTGAACCCGCGGAGAACGCCCTGCCCGTCGGTCGAGCCGACGTCGGGAAGGGTCACGCGCTCGGGGTGGGGCATCAACACGGCGACGGTGTCGCGGTCGCCGAGGATGCCGGCGATGTCGTGTTTCGAGCCGTTCGGGTTCGCCTCGGGACTCGTCTCGCCGTTCTCGTCACAGTAGCGAAAGAGCACGCGGTCGTCGTCCTCGAGTTCGGCTAGTCGGTCGTCACTGATTTCGTAGCGTCCCTCGCCGTGGGCGATCGGGACTTCGATGACCTCGCCTTCGTCGTAGGCAGCCGTCCAGGGTGTATCGTCGCGTTCGACACGCAGGTAGACGTGCTCACACTGGAAGCGCGCGCTCTCGTTGGTCGTAAATGCGCCCTCGGTGAGGTCGGACTCGCAGCCGACCTGAGCACCGTTGCAGATGCCGAGGACGGGCACGCCGTCGGCCGCAGCCTCGCGGACCTCCGCCATGATCGGCGAGCGGGCCGCCATTGCCCCGCCTCGGAGGTAGTCGCCGTAGGAGAACCCGCCGGGAAGCACGATTCCCGTCGTGTCCTCTGGGAGGCCGTCTTCGTGCCAGACGATGTCGGCGTCGATATCGAGATGTTCGAGGGCGCGTTCGGCGTCGCGGTCGCAGTTCGAGCCGCCAAAGCGAATAATTGCGACGGTCATCTACCGTTCAGCGACCTCCACGTCGTAGTCGTGAATGGTCGGGTTCGCCAGCAGCCGTTCGGCCATCTCGTCGGCACGCTCGCGCGCGTCGTCCGCGGAGTCGGCCTCAAGGTCGACCTCGAAGCGGTCGGCCGATCGTAGCGCCTCGAGGTCGAAGCCGAGCCGCTCTAAGGCTCGCTTCGTCGTCTCGGCCTCGGGGTCCAGCACGCCATGTTTGAGTCGAACCGTCACCGTCGCGGTGTAGGCGGTCATTACCTGATACCCCGTAACCGTGCTCAAAAACGCTTTCGCCTTGGCTCCGTAATGCACGTTCGTGGATACTGCTGCTCGAGCACCGGTGGACGGCCTGTCTCTGTCTCGTGATCCAATCGACGGGCGGCCACCGGATCGCGCCGGTCGTCGATGCCTGCGCGACGGCGTTCGACCTCGAACTGACCGCCGAAAGGATGTCTCAGTGCCTCGATCCGGGTCGTAATCGATCAGCTGACGTGAGAATGCGGGCGTTTCTCACTCGTCTCGACGGAAAGCAGGACTTTTAGCCGTTCGTGGACTGTGATCCGTCGTGATGACCCGAGATTCGCTCGAGCGGAGGTGGCAGCGTTGACGACCGACGTAACCGAAATCACAGTAATCGGAGACGACGATACCGGACTCATCGCCCGAGTCACGAGCCTCCTGTTCGAGCGCGGGGTCAACATCGAAGACCTCGATCAGGCGGTTCGCGACGGCGTCTTCCGGATGTATCTGGCCGTCGATACCTCGGAGATGGTCTGTACCGAAGGGACGCTTCGGTCGGACCTCCACGACCTCGGGGACGATCTCGGACTCGACGTACAGGTTCGGTTCCCCGCCGACCGCGAGCACCAGCAGATCGCCGTCCTCGTGACGAAAGAGAGCCACTGTCTCGAGGCGCTGTTTGAAGCCTGGGCCAACGACAACCTCGGTGCGGACATCGGCGTGGTCATCGGCAACCACGATGACCTCCAGCCGCTTGCTGAACACTACGACGTGCCGTTCCACGACATCGGCAACGAAAACGGCCAACAAAACGAGGACGAACTCCTCGCGCTCCTCGAGGAGTACGACGTCGACCTGATCGTCCTCGCGCGCTATATGCGCATTCTCAGCCCCAACGTGGTCTTCCGTTATGAGGACCGCATTATCAACGTCCACCCCTCCCTGCTGCCGGCGTTCCCCGGCGCGGAGGCCTATCGACAGGCGATCGAGGAAGGCGTTCGAGTCGCCGGCGTCACTGCCCACTACGTCACGACCGACTTAGATCAGGGGCCGATCATCACCCAGCGTGCGTTCGACGTCCCCGACGACGCCGACGTAGACGAGATGAAACGCCGCGGCCAGCCGCTGGAGGCCGACGCCCTGCTCGAGGCCGTCCAGCTTCACTTAAACGGCGACGTGTCGGTCCACCGCGGCCGAACCTCGGTTCGAGAGAACGGCACCGAGTACCAGCTCGGTCTCCCCGACGAACTCGAGGAGTTTACGCCTGACCGACCGATCGACGGGATCGGCAGCGCGGTTGCTGAGGATCGATAACCGCCGCACTGCCTTGCAGTTTTTCGGCTCCACAACCACTGTCTGGAGTGTGTACTGACGACAATACTTGGATCGCAGTCGCACTCGAGTGGGAAATAACGGAGAATAGATCGTCTCTCACTCGAGCGAACACCCATCTCACGCCGACTGCGACGATTCCCAACGCTCGAGACACTCGTCGCTACAGAAGTGGCGGTGAACGGCGGTTCCGTCTTCGACGGTCGTCACGACGCGCCGTTCGGATGCCGGTTCCACCGACCACCCACACTGTCGACACTCGGGTGGCTCCTCGTCGAGCGAGTTGATCATCGGCTGACAGATGGCGTGACCCTCACTTGAACGACCCTATTTTGTCGGCCACCCGGTCGTGACAGTCCGGTCACGACTCGAGGGGTGTGGGCAGCAGTCTTATCGCCGTCAGTGCCGAACTATGGGTTGGTATGGCACAACAAGAAGTTCAACAGGAGCTATCCGTCGACCAGTACACGCTCGGACTCGTCGGGCCGGATCAGGAGTGGGCGGGTACCGTCGCGGACGGCGGGACGATCGAGACGTATACGCCACCGGGCTGCTGGGGACCGATGATTACACCCGAGTTTCACGGGGGCCACGAAGTCACTCGTCCGGTGCGCGTCGAGGGGGCCTCGGTCGGTGACGCCGTCGCGATCCACATCCGTGACATGACGGTCACGAGCATGGCCACGAGTACGGGGTCGATGGCCGAACGCGAAGATGCCTTCGGCGACGACCCGTTCGTCGACCACCGCTGTCCCGAGTGTGGCACCGAGTGGCCCGAGTCAATCGTCGAAGGCACCGGTGAGGACGCGATCAAGTGTGCCGAATGCGGCGCAAACGCCTCGTCGTTCGGCTTCGAGTACGGCTACACCGTCGCCTTCGACGACGACCACACCGTCGGAATCACCCTCGACGAGGACGCAGCCCACGACCTCGCCGAAGACGCCGCCGATGTGATGGACATTCCCGAGAACTCCCGCCAGCACCCCATCCTGCTGTACGAACCCGGCGAAATGCCCGGCACGCTGGGACGGCTGCGCCCCTTTATCGGAAACATCGGGACCACACCACCGGTCACGATGCCCGACTCACACAACGCCGGCGACTTCGGCCAGTTCCTCATCGGAGCCGACCACGACTACGGCCTCGCAGACGAAGCCGACCTCGAGGCCCGCACCGACGGTCACATGGACATCCCGCAGGTGCGGCCGGGCGCGACGCTCATCTGTCCCGTCAAGGTCGACGGCGCGGGGATCTACGTCGGCGACCTCCACGCCAACCAGGGTGACGGCGAACTCTCCCTGCACACGACTGACGTCAGCGGCACGGTGCGGATGGATGTGGAGGTCATCGAGGGCCTCGAGCTCGATGGGCCGATCCTCCTGCCCCCCGAAGAGGATCTTCCCTTTATCAGCAAACCCTACAGCGACGACGAACGCGACGCCGGCCGCGAACTCGGTGCGGAACACGACGTCGACGTCGAAGAGGACATGGGACCGATCCAGGTGATCGGCTCCGGCGCGACGGTCAACGACGCCACGCAGAACGCCTTCGACCGGGCGACCGACCTGCTCGACATGAGCGAAGGCGAAGTCCGCTCGCGGTGTACGTTCACCGGCGGCGTCCAGATCGGCCGGCTCCCCGGCGTCGTCCAACTCGACATGCTCGCGCCGCTGGCCGTGCTCGAGGAACGCGGCATCGACCATCTGGTCCGTGAGCAGTACGGGCTGTAGTCGTCGTTTGCCCGGATTTATTTTCGCGCGCCACCCTGCACCGCAGGCACCACCGTCAGCGACGCGTCCTCGGGCACCCGCGTTACGAGGTCGATACGCTCGCCATCGATCGAGAGCCTGACACTCGGTCGGAGTTGGTCGCCGTCGTAGAGGTACTGCTCAGCGCGCGGGTACGCGTCGACGAACGCCGCGACGGCGTCGGCGGCCGTCCCGCCGGCCCACTCGAGTGTGACCGTCTTCGCACCGGTCGCGCTGCGCAGGGGACCGTATACAGTGACTGTGGTCTCCATGAGTGAGAGTGGCTGTGGACGGACAAGAGCGTGTCCACGCCCTCATCAGCGACGCCCGACGAGTGGTGGCCGCCTCTATTCGTCGCCCGGTGCAGTGTCAGCGCCAGCGGCTGACGCCATGTCCGACCGACCGACCCACGTCGACGAGAACGCCGACATGGCGGCGAACGCGATCATCGCGAGGACGGACAGCACCACCATGGTGCCAGCGGCGGTGGCAATACCGGTGGTAAGACTGAACGAGACGATACTCGCAGCGATTCCACTAGCGGGTATCATCTGTGCTCGGACGACTATTCTCGAGCCTGCCATATGTGGCTTGCTGTCCTTTGCCGTCGGAGAAAACGAGACACGCTCGAATCGGCTCGCGGTCACGGTTGCCCGTGGCGGCGATCGGGACGCGGTCTAGAGGCGCTGGACCGCCCCGATCGCACTCGAGAGTGGCGGCGCGTCGAAGAACTCTTGACCGGTGTAGGCGTTCGCGCCTGCACAGTACATGTCGCGGGCGGTCTCGAGGACCTCCTCTGCGAGCGGGTCGGGATCCTCCTCGCAGAGCGACTTCCAGTCAGCGATGTCTTCCTGTTTTGCCTCGGCTTTCGCGGCGTCGACGGCTTCGACCCAGTCGGGCTGGGTGCGCTTGTGGTACTGGCGCAGCACCTCCTTCGAGAGTTGGGTGCCCTCGTAGCTAAAGCGGTTCTCGTCGAACGTGCCGACGACGTCGGCGACGCGGATCTCGCCCTGATAATAGAGGCACTCGATCTTGCCGTCCTCATGGACCAAGCCTGCCGACTCGGCCTGCTCGGTGATGATCCGGTTGACCTCGCGAGCGACTGCCTCGAGGTCGTCGATGTCGGCCACACCGGCGATGGCGTCGGCCTCCACGTGGTCGAGATAGCGGTCGCCCTCCTCGTATTTCGTGGAGAATTCGACGATCGGCTCATCGAGGTCGACGGCCTCGTCGGGCCAGCTTTCGAACTCGAGGTCGTGGTCTGCGGGATCGGTCCGACGGCGAAGACTCGAGCCGACGGGGACCCGGTTGCGGAAGACGATCTCGAGCGGAACGAGGTAGTTCTCGCCGGCTGCCTCGTGGTAGTGGTCGTAGTCATACTCACGGCCCTCGTGGGGCAGATCCGGCACCTGCGTGAGATCGATCGCCATCTCCCAGGGCGGATGAGAGGCGTCCTCGAGCGGGACGACGTCGCCGTTCTCGACGACACCGCGGTAGTGGGTCGGGACGCCTTCGGACTCGAGCAGTTCGAAGTTGAACGCGCCCATCGTACAGAGGGTCGCACCCTTCTGTGGGATCTGGTCGGGCATCTTCCCCCAGTCGAACACCGAGTAGTCGTCGGTGAAGACGAACGAACCTCGACCGAGGTCGTCCTCGGTCGCGTCCTCCTCGATGCGGAACTCTTTGACGCTCGTCATTCGAGACACCCCAGCACGTGTCCGTCGCCGCAGTTCATATCCAAGTTGGGGTGGCCGGACGGTAAGAAGGTTTCAGTATCGTGTTGACCACCGGCGCTGCTATCGTTGGAAACCGACACGAGGACGCCCGCGAACAGGCGCACTACCGGATCCATCACCCTTTTCTCGCTGTGCAGGCATTGCTATGCCGATGGAGCGACCGGTGACCGAGGCCGACCTCGAGTTCGAACACGTTCCCGAAACTGACCAGTCATTCGAGAACGCACTGGCGAAGGCACGCGACGGCGACCGACTCACAGTTGACGACGCCATCGAATTGCTCACGACGGGAACCGACAGCGAGGGGATCGACCGTCGGCGCAAGGAACGCGTCCTCGAGGCAGCCGACCGACGGCGCGCTGAGGTCGTCGGCGAGGAGGTCACCTTCATCGCGAACCTGAACAACAACGTCACGACGGCCTGTAACGTGGGCTGTCTGTTCTGTAACTTCAAAGACGCCGCCCACACCTTCGAACGCGAGACCGAGATCGAAACAGCAGGCTTTACGAAAACGCCAGCGGAGTCACGCGAAATCGTCGCCGATGCCGTCGATCGCGGTATCGCCGAGGTTACGTCAGTATCCGGGCTCCACCCCGCGTTCGCGCTCGACGACGACCACCGGGAAATCCTCGAGGCCCATCCGAACCCGAAAGAAATCAACTACAAGCCGCCCGACGCATACGAGACCAGCCCTGGAACCTATACGGACCAGATCGCTGCGATGAGCGTCGACGACATCCACGTACACTCGATGACTCCCGAGGAGGCCTATCACGCCCGGCGGGGCACCGACTGGGACTACGAGGAGGTTTACAGCCGGCTGCAGGCGGCGGGACTCGATACGGTTCCTGGGACTGCCGCCGAGATCCTCGTCGAGGAGGTCCGCGAGGTGATCTGTCCCGGCAAGATCAGCACCGATGGCTGGCTCGAGGCCATGGAAGCCGCTGCCAGCGTCGGGTTCGACATGACGGCGACGATCATGTACGGCCACGTCGAGAACGAGGCCCACCGCGCGATGCACCTGCAACGCGTCCGCGAACTGCAGGATCGGACCGGCGCAATCACAGAATTCGTCCCGCTGTCCTTTATCCACCAGAACACACCGCTTTACGAACACGACGTGGTCGCAGGCGGCGCGAGCACCGACGAGGACGAACTGATGATCGCCGTCTCGAGGCTCTTTTTGGACAACATCGAGCACATTCAGTCCTCGTGGGTCAAGTATGGCGACGAGCACGGGCTGAAGCTACTCAACTGCGGTGCCGACGACTACATGGGGACGATCCTCTCCGAGGAGATTACCAAACGCGCCGGCGGCGGCTACGGCGAGTTCCGGTCCTTCTCTGACTACGTCGAGATGATCACCTCGATCGGCCGGGTTCCTGTCGAGCGCTCGACCGACTACGAGACGCGACGGATCATCGATCCGGACGAGCCGCCCTTTGGGCCACGCCTCGGTCCGAACGCGGATGGAACGCCGTTGCTGACTCGTGAGGAACGCGAAACGCGGGCGACCCGGTCTACCAAGTGAGGTCCGCGGAGACGCTGTGACGATCGGCGACGGCCGCGACGATACGAAAGAGACCGACGGCAGGTTAGATGCCGCGGTAGCCGCTATCGACGGTTAACGGCTCCCCGTTTGTGAAGGAGGCAGCGTCGGAACAGAGCCAGACGACAGCCGCCGCGATCTCTTCCGGTTCGCCGAGTCGGTTCTGCGAGTGTCGGCCCGCGATCTCTTGGCGGAGTTGCTCGTCCGACGTGATACCGCCCTCTTCCAACATATTCGTTTCAATGAATCCGGGACAGACGGCGTTGACGCGGATGTCGTCGTCGGCGTACTCCCACGCTGCCGTCTTTGTCAGGCCGAGGACCCCGTGTTTAGCTGCCACGTATGCCGACGCATTCTGGAAACCGACGTGTCCGAGGACGGACGCCATGTTCACGATCACGCCGCCGTCTTGGTCGACCATGTGATCGACCTCGGCACTGAGCGATCGCCAGACGCCGTTGAGATTGATGTCGACGATGCGCTCCCAATCCGCTTCATCGAGATCGCCGATCGGTTCCTGTGCGCCGCCGATCCCAGCGTTGTTGACCGCATAGTCAAGACTGCCGAACTCGTCGACTGCGGTTTCGACCATCCGCTCGACATCACTCATTTCGGTCACGTCAGTGTGGACGGCGACCGCCTCACCGCCGTCGTCCGCGATCAAATCGACGGTTTCCGCCGCACCGTTGTCGTCTACGTCTGCCACGACCACGGACGCACCGTGGCGAGCGAACTCGAGCGCCGTTTGTCGTCCGATTCCAGACGCTGCTCCAGTTACAACGGCGGTTGTCCCGTCGAAATCGTACTGTACCATAGCAGTCATTTCATCTTCTTGAACGAAGTTAGCCCGACCGCTTGCGGAGATCGGTGCTGGAAGTCGGGTCCCGGCACGTCTCGTCACTGGGGTGCGTGATCTCGAGGGGATGCTCCCGGTCAAGCGACCGAACGGCTGCTATGCTCACCGACGAATAGTCCGTTCGATGGGCGGTCGAACGCGGCACCACGCCGCCTAACTCGCTGCTCGTCGTCGACGACACGGTCATTCGGATGGTCGAGAACACGAGGTTGACCGACGTTCCACGCAGAACCCACCCGCCGTTTGGACGGCGGTCTACGGCCAGTGGTATCATCATCCGACAAAGCGATTAGAAATAGAATATGTTATATAATGTAATTTGAAAAGTATATGGCGTTGTGATATGAATCCAACACTTGCGCCCCTGCGAAACCTGCTGGGGACCGTCGCGAAGTCGTACGTGACGGTCGTCGTCGTTGCCCTCCTCGTCAGTGCCAGTCTGGCACCGATCGTCTGGGGGTCGACGAGCAATCCCGACGGAACAGTTGCCGTAATCGAAGTCGATTCAACACTCACTGAATCGTCTGCCGAGCGAATCACGGACGACCTCCAAGAGGCACGACAGAACGACTCGATCAGTGCGGTCGTGCTGGATGTCGACAGCCCCGGTGGTGGTGTCAGTGTAAGCGAAGGGTTATACCTCGCTGTCGAACGCACCGCTGAACAGATGCCCGTCGTTACGAGCGTCGACTCGACGGCCGCCTCGGGCGGGTATTACATGATTGCGCCGAGCGACGAAATCTACGTCAAGCCGGGGTCAATCGTCGGTAGCATCGGCGTTCGGGCGACGTACTTCGACGTGCCGCCGACGGACGAGCAAATCACGACTGGGCCCGACAAGAACACCGGCGGCACCGAAGCCGAATACAAGGCACAGGTTGAGATGATGCGTCAGGCGTTTGTCGGCACCGTCATCGAGCATCGTGGCGACGAGTTGACCCTTTCAGAGACGGAACTGGCGTACGCGAAGGTCTACACCGGCACCAAAAGCGTCGAGAACGGACTCGCAGATGATATCGGTGACACCGAAGTCGCAATCGGGACGGCCGCAGATATGGCCGGCCTCAAAGACTACGACACCATCGAAATGGAGAGTGAACCGCGCTCTGGCATTTCGTTGATCATCGGCGGTGAGAACGGTGACCGCCCGGAGGCATCCGCCGTTCATCCGCAGACCTTCGGCCGGTACGGTGCCGTCAATACACCGACGTTCCTCGCGCTGTGGGGGTCGGTCGACAACGAACGGGTCATCGCCGCGACCGAGCTCGAGCGCCCCGTGGCCAACGAGACTGGGGGTGATCGCCCATGAACGTCCGCTCTCGGCTCGTCGTCTTCGCTACCGTCGTGTTCGTTACCGTCGCCAGCGTGGGTGCGGCCGGACTCGTTACCAACCATGGGATAACAGCACAACCGACGGTTGATCAACAACAGTTCCAGCCGAGCGCGATCGACGCGCCGACAGTCGACCGCAACGGGACGATCTCCTACGATGACGACGGCGAGTCAAAGACCATCGTGATCGACGTCGCCCACTCGAACGACGTCTCCGAGGAAACCCTCGAGCCAGTCGTCTCCGCGCTAACCGCGGGCGGTCACACCGTGCAGTATCACGAAGCGTCGGACGAGTTCGACAGTGATCCTGCTGCAGACTTGAACAAGACGCTCCGTGGTGCCGACGCGCTGATCGTCGTCGAACCCGAAACGCGATATACCGCCGAAGAAGCAGCTGGCGTGAGCGCGTTCGCCGATGCCGGCGGCCGCGTCCTGTTCGCTGCCGGTCCTGACTCGAGTGGCCTCGGTGGACTGCTCGGACTGCTCGGCGGCACGCAGCCGACCGGCGACGAGTTCGCTGCCGTCACCTCGCCTGTGGGCATCGCCTACGACACTGGCTACCTCTACAACATGGAGGAGTATGCGAACAACTTCCAGACGATCTACGCAACCCCGTCGACCGACTCCGAACTGACCGACGGCGTCAACCGCGTCGTCTTCGACGGCCCAACGCCGGTCGTCGCAGACGGGCAGACCCTCCTCACGACGCTCGAGGGAACGGAACACTCCGAAACCCGAGAGACGGGAGCGTACAGCGTCTTTGCACGGAGCGGGAACGCGATCGCAGTCGGCGATCCCGGCTTCATGTCCAGTACGAACTACAACCGTGCTGACAACGATGTCCTGATCAGCAACATCCTCGAGTTCCTCGTGACCGGTGAGAAAGTGCCCGGCGCTCCCGAGGAGACGAATGCTGAGCGTGACACTGGCATGAAGGTGGAATCCAGTGACACTGGCATGAAGGCGGGATCTAGTCCACCGCAAATGCCGAGCACGTAGCCGAGACCACTCCGTCGCCGCTTTTTTTTCGACGACTCGAGTGAGCGAAGCGGTCTCGATCGCTGCCGGTCCGTTCGATCGTACGCGCATGAGAGTCGGTGGTTCCGACAGCGGAAACGGCGCGGTCGATAGTACAGCAAGCCGTATCAGTGGCGGCAGCCGACGAACTGGTATGGCAAGCGACGAGTCGTACGTGCGGCGGGCGATCGGCCTCGCGGAATCGGCAGTCGAAAGCGGCAACACACCCTTCGGTTCCCTGCTCGTCGTCGACGACGAGATCGTCAGAACGGCCGAGAACACGACGCTGACCGACGACGACATCGCCGCCCACCCGGAGTTCAAACTAGCCACCTGGGCCGCGACAGAACTCGAGCCACACGAGCGTGCGGCGTGTACGATGTATACCAGCACGGAGCCGTGTCCGATGTGTGCGAGCGCGATCGTCTACGCGGGGCTCGACCGGGTCGTTTACAGCGTGTCCGTCGACTCGCTTGCGGACGTGCGATCCGACGACGTGATCGAGATTCCCTGCGCAGAAGTCGTCGACCGAAGTGACAGTGAGACGACCGTCGAGGGGCCGGTGCGCGAGGACGAGGGACTCGCAGTCCACGAGGCCTATTTTTAATCCGAACGTGCTGTCGTCTCGTCGCGAAGCACCGCACGATAGCGTTCGCCTGCCGGGTCGTCGGCTGTGAGCGCATCCCGAATCGGTGGCGATAGCCACACCCGATCGTCGCCGTCTGCACCCTCGGCGGCGGTACCATCGAACCCGTCCGGTCGCAGGTCAGCTGGCAGAAACCGCTCGTAGACGGGCAATCGCTCGCTGAGCGGGACAGCTGCGGACGCAGCGATCTCCTCGAGTTCGCGCAGCGCGGGCCATGCATACTCTGGATTGATGTGATCGTCGGTGACCGGCGAGACACCGCCCAGATCGTCGACGCCACAGTCGATCAGGTCTTTCGCGGGCGCGAGATTCGGCGGGACCTGCACCGAGATTTCGTCGGGGAGCGCGGCGCGGGCCATGGCTGTCACGCGACGCATCGTCGCGAGATCGGGTGACCCTCTGGACCAGCGATCATTGTCGACGACCGGCTGGACGATCACCTCTTGGATGTGATCGTAGCGCTCGTGTAGCTCGCGGATTGCGAGCAGGCTCTCGGCACGATGCCGCCAGGTCTCGCCGATCCCCACCAGAATCCCGGTCGTGAACGCGATGTCGAGTTCGCCCGCGTTCTGGATGGTCCGCAGGCGCTGTCCTGGTTCCTTCCGGCGCGGGCCGGCATGCGCATCGACATCGGCGGTCGTCTCGAGCATGACGCCCATGCTGGCGTTGACGTCCGCGACAGTTTCCATTTGTGTGCGCGTCTGATCGCCCGGATTGGCATGGGGGAGCAGCCCCTCTTCGAGGGCGACTTCACAGGCCGCACGGAGGTAGTCGTGGATCGAGTCGTAGCCCCACGTGTCGAGTTGGGCGTGAATCTCGGTGTAGCGGTCGTCGGGGTCGTCGCCAAACGTAAACAGCGCCTCGGTACAGCCCGCGTCCGCGCCACGCCGACAGATCTCGCGGACGTCCTCGAGCGAGAGCAGGGAGGCCTGTCCCGGCGGGTCGAAGTACGTACAGTAGGTACAGGTGTAGCGACAGGCCGTCGTCAGCGGCACGAAGACGTTCCGTGCGAAGGTCAGTGCCGACGGCGCGTCGACGTCGGTCGGACTGACCGCACACAGATCCTCGACGGCCTGCTCGTCGATCGTGATTTCGACGCCGTACTCGCTTGCCCCGGGGATCATTACCTCCCTGTGTCGTCGCTCGGCGTATAAGGGCTTGGCTTCGCGGTGTATGGGCCGCTGGCTATCGCGTTTCCGTCATCGATTGCTCGTCGCGTCTGACGCCGACCCGCCCGTCACGATCGTCGAGTTCGAACCCCACCTTCCGGAGATAGGCGAGTGCATGGTCGGTTTCACGTCCGTGGACGAGCACTTCGACGAGATCCTCGGGTTCGTCGATATCCGTTCCCAGCCGGAACGAGTCGATCGTCTCGATGGTGGCTCCGACCTCACGAGCGATCGCACAGTGGTCGAGATACGAAGCCCCGTGATAGTCGACGGTAACCGCGGGGTCGCGAACGACGAGTGCGTTCGTCCCGCCTGCGCGTCCTGGTGCGATCGCGACATCGGCCGTGGCGGTCAGGAGTCGCTCGAGTGCATCGGGGGTCGCCAGCGCGAGATCGGCCATGACGACCGCGGCGGCGTCTGCGGTCGTCGCGTCGCCGTCCGGCAATCGCGCGTTGACCGCGTCCGTCAGCGGTCGGTCGTCGACCGTGACCGACACTGCTGTGGCGACGTCGTCCGGGAACTCGAGGCCGGGCGCGGCGAGGTCAAGCGGGGCAGTCGCGACGATCGTCGGCTCGTGGCCCGCCTCGACGATCGCCCGCAGGACGTCCGCGAGCATGGCGCGAGCGAAGGCCGCCCGCTCGGCCGGGGACAGCACGGACTCGAGGCGAGTCTTCGGCGTCTCGGCGGCGAACGGGACCAGAACGCGCATCTGAATGTGGGTGCCGTACTCCGGGCGCGCTCAAAAGCACGTCGGAGTTCGCTATGGATTCTGAGCGGCTCGAGCCTCGTGCCCCCCGACACGAGTGCGGCCGCTCGGGCCGTCGACCGCAAAACGGAATGGTGGTCTAGAACAGCGGCTCGAGTTCGTCCTCGTCGTCCTCGACGAGTTCCTCTAAGTTCTCCTCGCTCTCTTGCTGGATGTCCTCGATGTTGTCCTGGGCCTCGATCGCGACCTGCTGGAGGCGCTTGATCCGCGGGACGTTCGTCACGCCCGAAAGCAGGATCGCCGCGGAAACTTCGGGTTCCTCTCGTGGGAAGTCGCCACCGCGAACTTCCATGCTGCCGGTTTCCTCTTCGAGCCATTTGCGCCCGCGTTCGATGCCTTTCCGGTTGAGATACTCTGAAGGACCGGAAAGCACGAGCAGGGCGCGCTCGGTGCCTTCGATCTCACAGGGAAGTGTGAGTCGGCCGAGCGCGGCCTTGCGGACGAGGCTCGTGATGCGGTTCGTGGTGTTGGCGGCGTCCAATCCGTCGTCGCCGCCATCGTCGCCGGTAAACCGCGAGAGGAGCCCACCACTGGTGTTGAGTTCGACCTCCTCGCTTGCGTAGCCGACGGTCGACACCCCGCCGCCCGAGAGCGTGTTGATGATCTCGGAGGAGTCGACGACGCTCTCGGCGACGTCTTCGCCGTCGCCGACTTCGCCGGCACCGAAGAGGATGCCAAAGCGGCGGACGATCTCCTCGTTGATCTGGTCGTAGCCGCCCTCCATGGATTCGCCGGTCTGTCGCCAGGAGTCGTTGTCGAAGACGAGCAGGTTGTCGACCTCGCGGACGAACGTCTGGAACGAACGGGCCGCGTTGAGCGTGTAGATGCCACCCTCATCCGTGCCCGGCAGGACGCCGAGCCCGTAGACAGGGATCGTGTAGATTCGTTTGAGGTGTTTGGCGAGGACAGGTGCGCCACCCGAACCGGTGCCGCCACCCATGCCGGCGACGATCAGGAACGCGTCGACCTCGTGGGTCGGGATCTGGTCGATGGCGTTTTGAACTTCGTCGATGTCCTCCTCGGCGACTTCCGCGCCGAGTTCGTTGTCAGCACCCACGCCATGGCCCTTTACACGGGCCTGGCCGATGAGTACGCGATTCTCCTGTGGAATATTGTCGAGACCGATGAGGTCCGCCTTCGCGGAGTTGACGGCAATCGCCGCGCGGACGATTCCGCTGTTCGTCCGATCGTCGTACTCGAGGAATCGATCGACGATCTTGCCACCGGCCTGTCCGAATCCGATCATCGCCAGCTTCATTGTTTGTCAGGGGGCTCCGTTGGATTGGTACCAGTGCAATGGAGGATATAAACCTTGCGCTAAGCTGACTTTCTCGAATACATCACTATCACGCTAAATAGAACGAACGGACCGGATCTACCCGCGAAATGCGATTCTACCTACCACTGGTTATGTATACCAGTTGATGGGTGTTTATTACTGCTGCCGGCGTCGCAATCAGGCCGTGCCGGCCGGTTTCGCCCCTCGTGGTGCCCGCTCGAGGCCGAGATACGAACCCAGCGTCGTCAGCTCCGACGGATCGCGGCCGAAGGCGGTCACGTCGTTGTCGGAAACCGTGTTGTCGAACGCGAGCGAGCGGGCCTGATCTGGGCCGAAGGGCACGAACGGCAGTGGACCGGCCGCCGAGAGCCCGATTCTGGCGAGCCCCATCGGGATCGGGACGATCGTGACGTCTTTTCCCTCGGCTTCGTAGGCCAATTCCGTCACATCTGCGAGCGTGAGGACCTGTGGCCCGCCGATCTCGTAGGTCTCGCCGACGTGGGTATCGGCTTCGAGCGCGTCGGCCAGTATCGGCACGAGGTCGCCGACCCAGATGGGTTGGAACCGGGTTTTCCCGCCGCCGGGCAACCCCGTCACGTACGGCGTCGTCAGGGTCTTGGTGAAGTCGACGAACTCGCCGCCGTCACCGAAGACGACCGACGGGCGGACGATTGTCCACGCGAGACTCGAGTCTCGGACGACCTGCTCTGCTTGTCCCTTGGTTCGGATGTAGGCGGTGTCGCCGTTCGGATCGGCACCGAGTGCACTCATCTGGAGGAATCGGTCGATATCGCCGTCTTCGGCAGCGCGAACGAGGTTCTCGGTGCCGCCGAGGTTGACTTCCTCGTGGCTCGTCCCGCTGGGTGGCTCGAACAGCGGCGACAGCGAGACGAGATTGACGACGGCATCGTGGTTTGCGACGGTCGGGGCGATCGAGTCGTAGGCGCTGACGTCGCCGATCGCCGTCTCGACGCTGTCTGGCAGGCCGCTACTGTCGGGCGATCGCGACAGTGCCGTTACCTCGTGGCCGCGCTCGGCCAGTTCCGCACACAGGTTCGTGCCGATAAAGCCGGTGCCGCCGGCGACGAGGATCTCCATACGCAAGAGATGATCCTGCACAGATAAATAGATGGACGGCTACCTATGCAGCCAGCGGCGATTTCGACCGGTCGCTGCGCCACTACCGCCGGCCGGGATGGGCAGTCTTATTTTTGGGTTGATCAAACAGGGCTGACATGTCGCCGGAAGCGCGGGAGACGACGGAGCGATACTTCAGGCAGGCAGTCGAGCGCCACTGGGATCCGTACGCGATCGACCTGACGGCTGACCGGGAAACACTCACCGACATCAGCCGGAGTGCGTTTACGCAGTTGCGCGCGACGCTCGCTATGTTCGGCGCTGGCGAGGAACACGTCACCGAGGATCTGGTGCCGGTCGCTGCGGTCGTCGACGACGACAGCGATCAGCGATTCGTCGCGAGCCACCTCTATGACGAAGCCAAACACGCTGCCTTCTTCGAGCGATACTGGAACGACGCTGTCAGGCCCGCGGCGGAGGCTCGAGGTCTCGAGCCGACCGCGCCGACGGCCGACCGCTGGTTCACCGACTCCTACGAGGACGTCTTCGACCGAACCGAAACGGCGATGAACCGCCTGCTCGAGGCAGATACGCCCGCGAATCGTGCTCGAGCGTACTGTCACTACCACCTGACTGTCGAGGGCGTCTTCGGCCAGACCGGCTTTCACGCCGTCGAGTCGACGTTCGGCCCGGAAACTGATGGGCCGTCGCTTCCCGGGCTAGTCGAGGGGTTTAGCGGCATCCGCCGAGACGAGGGCCGCCACGTCGGCTACGGGATGGACCGAATTGCGGCCCTCCTCGAGCGCGGCGCGGTCGAACGCTCGCTCGTCGAGGAGACGGTCATGGGCCTCGCAGAGCCGGTCGACGCCGTCGTCGAACGGATGGGGTGGCATCGCCTGCCCGGCCCTGACAGCGACGACCTCGTCGCGTTCGTCGCCCAGCAGCGTCGCAACCGACTCCAGCAACTGCCTGGCGGAGCCGCCGCCGGCCCGGCGGCTGAGGACTGACCATGCGTGCCGTCGAAGTCCCGGAATACGGCGACAGCGACGTGCTGACGGTCTCCGACCGGGACGCGCCCACGCCGAGCGCAGACGAGGTCGCAATTGACGTCGCAGCCGCCGGCGTCAACTTCGCCGATATCGAGCAACGCCGTGGGGCCTACCCGGACAGTCCATCGCCGCCGTTCGTGCCGGGGCTGGCCGTCGCCGGTACCGTCACGGCCGCGCCAGCGACGAGCGACTTCGCAGTTGGCGACTGTGTCGCCGCGCTGTCGTCGACTGGCGGCTACGCGGCGGTCGCGACGGCACTCGTCGACCGTACTTTCCGGATACCAAACTCGATCCCGTGGGCCGACGCGACGGCCCTGCCGGTCCAAGGGCTGACCGCCCACAACGTCCTCCATGAGTGGGGCGAGCTGTCGGCCGACGATCGGGTGCTGATCCACGCCGGGGCCGGCGGTGTCGGCTCGCTCGCCGTCCAGTTGGCCGCTGCGGCCGGGGCGACCGTCTTCGCAACTGCGAGCACCGCGGCAAAACGTGAGCTGGCTCGAGAGCTTGGGGCCGACCACACCATCGATTACACGGACACCGACGTTGCGGACGCCATCCACGAACGGACGGGCAGCCGTGGCGTCGACCTCGTCATTGATGGGGTCGGCGGCGACGCCTTCGCTGCCAGCGTGGACGCGCTCGCGCCGGTCGGCCGCATCGTCTCGTTCGGGATGGCAAGCGGGTCCGTGCCGACCGTCGCGACCCCGCGGCTGTTCTTCGCGAATCAGTCCGTTCGCGGCTACCACCTCGAGCACGCGCTCGAACACGTTCCCGAGCGCGTCCTCGGCGCGGTGCCGTCGCTGGTTAACCAGGTTGCCACCGGGCAGGTCGACGTCGTCGTCGACCGGACACTTGCGCTGGCAGACGCCGAACAGGCCCACGACGCGCTTGCCGACCGCGAGACGGTTGGGACGGTCGTCCTCGAGCCATAAGGGCCGACGAGAACCGGGACGGTTTTGATGACGGTCGCGGAACGACAGCACATGACAGCTACGGAGGGTGTACCCGATCGTGTTGAAGGGATCGTTGCCGACCGACTGCGCGTCGACTCGGACGCATTCGACGACGGAACGCCGTTCGATGGGGAGACGCTTGATGCCGACTCGCTCGATCTGGTCGAAATCGCGGAAGCCATCGAGGCGGCGGTCGGCGTCCACATTCCTGATGCAGATCTCGAGGACCTCGAGACGGTCGGCGACCTGACGGCGTACGTCGACGAACGCGCCTGAAATGAGCCGCGAGGTGGTCGTGACCGGTCTCGGACTAGTGACACCACTCGGCGAGAGCGTCGAGCGTACGTGGACGGGGCTGCTCGAGGGCGCGAGCGGCGCAGGTCCGATAACGCACTTTGACCCCGACGAGACCAGCCTGCGGGCCTCGATCGCCTGTGAAGTGGGGACGGAACCGGCAGCCGTCGCGCCCGACGACCGTGTCGACGACCGGACGATGGGTCGGTACGCCCAGTTCGCCGTCGCTGCGACCGCCGAGGCACTCGAAGACGCCGGCTTCGATGCCGCAAGCCCCGACTGGAACGCCGAGCGAGTCGGGACCAGCATCGGCTCCGGACTGGCCGGCCTGTCCGAAATCGAAGCCGCGGCAGGTGCGCGTCCCTCGCCGTCGTTTCTCGTGAGCGCATTGACGAACCTCGCAGCCGGCCACGTCAGCATGACGATCGGTGCGAAGGGTCCGAACTGCGCGCCGGGCACAGCGTGTTCGGCGGGTACCCACGCCATCGCAGCCGCGGCCGACGACATCCGGCGCGGAAGGGGCGACGTCGTCGTCGCCGGCGGGACCGACGCTGCCATCTCGCCGCTGGGCGTCGGCAGCTTCGACGCGATGCGGGCGCTCAGCACCACTGCCGACCCCACCGCGGCGAGTCGTCCCTTCGATAGCGATCGGGACGGGCTCGTGCTCTCGGAGGGGTGTGGCATCGTCGTCCTCGAGGCACGCGAGCACGCTCGCGAGCGCAACGCGACCCCGTACGCCGCGATCACCGGGGCCGGTCGGACCGCCGACGCACATCACCCTACGCGGCCGGCCGAATCGGGCGACGGGCTTCGGCGCTGTCTCGAGCAGGCGCTGTCCGACGCCGACAGAGAGTCGGCCGCCGTCGATCACGTCAACGCCCACGCGACGAGTACGCCGGTCGGCGACGCCCGCGAGGCCGACGCGCTCGCGGCGGTGTTCGACGAGCCCGGGGTGCCGCCGACGACGAGTATCAAGGGTCACCTCGGACACGCACTCGGCGCTGCTGGCGCAATTGAAGCTGCTATCGTCGCGCGGACCATCGCTGAGGGTACGATCCCGCCGACGCTGAACTACGAGACGCCCGATCCGGACTGTGACCTGCCGGTCGTCACCGAGCCACGCGAGACGGCCGTCGACGTCGCCGTGAGTACGTCGGCCGGCTTCGGTGGCACGAACGGGGTACTCGTGTTCGAACGTCCGTGACGATGGCCGACGACGCAGCTGTCCCCGGCTCTGATCCCGTCGTCTCTCACGGCGTCGACATCGTCTCCATTTCCCGCATCGCCGACCTGCTCGCGGAGTTCGGCGAGTCGTTCCGTGACCGCGTGTTCACGCCGGCCGAACAGGCCTACTGCGAGACGCAGGCTGACCCGCCACAGCATTACGCCGCTCGCTGGGCAGCTAAGGAGGCGTTCCTGAAGACACTCGCCGGCACATCGCCTAATGTACCGACCGCAGCCATCGAAATCGACCGTCAGGATGATGGTCCGCATCTCTCGCTGGCTCCCGTCGCAGCCGACGCACTCGCTGCGACGCTCGAGGAACGCGGTAGCTCGCTCGCAACGGCCGACATCGACGTCAGCCTGAGCCACGATCAGATAGCAGGGTATGCCGTCGGCTCGGTCACCGTCGTGGGGACGACGACCCGATACCACTAAGCGGGTCGTCTGACTCACAGCACTGATATGACCACTGACGAGTCCACTACGACCCTCGATGGGACGGCGTTTCTCTTCCCTGGCCAGGGGAGCCAGACCGTCGGGATGGGTCGGGCATTCTACGACGACTGGCCCGAGACGCGCGCGGTGTTCGATCGGCTTGACGACGCCCTCGAGCTCGATCTCTCGGGGTTGTGCTTCGATGGAACCGCCGAGGCAATCCAGCAGCCGAGCAACACTCAGCCGCTACTGCTGGCGACGGGGATCACAGTCTACGAGGGCGTGACGGCTCGCTTCGATGTCGAGCCGACAGCCGTCGCCGGCCACAGCCTTGGTCACTTCACCGCGCTGGCGGCCGCCGGCGCGATAGAGCCCGAAACCACGGCCGAACTCACCCACAAGCGGGGACAGTGCATGGAACGGGCAGCAGCCACCGACGGCCCGGGGACGATGGTCGCGGTGTTGCTGGCTGACCCGGACGTGGTGGCCGAGGCCTGTGCCACCCGCGAGGACGTCGGCGTTGCCCTGTACAACGCGCCGAAACAGACCGTCATCAGCGGCACGACCGAGGGCGTGGCGGCGGTCCGGGAACGGCTCGAGGAGCGGACGAACGCCCGGTTTCGGGAACTCGAGGTCGGCGCGGCGTTCCACTCGCCGGTGATGAAATCAGCCGTCGACTGTGTCGAAACGGCGATGGCCGATGTGACGCTTCGAGAGGCCGAACTGCCCGTCATCTCGGACGTGACTGGCGAGGTATATACCGATCCGGCCGTCGCCCGGCGAGATCTGACCGCACAAATCACGTCGCCGGTCGACTGGGTGGCTGTCATCGAAACGCTTCGCGCGCAGGGGATCGACCGGTTCGTCGCGTTCCCGCCGGCCGACGTGTTGGCGGGGCTCGTCGAGCGCATCGCGCCCGATGCCGAGTGCTGGACGCTCGAGACGCCAGCGGATGCCCGGGAGGTGTTCGCGTGATCGACTTCGACGGCGAAGTCGCGGTCGTCACCGGCGGAACGCGCGGCATCGGTCGTGCGGTGGCGACGCGACTGGCCGAGCGGGGGGCGACCGTCGTCGCCACCTACCACGAGGACGACGCGGCCGCAGACGAGACGGCAGCGGCGCTAGCGTCGTTCCCTACCGAGACGACCGTCGAGCAGTTCGATGTCGCCGACTACGAGACGGTGACGGCGACGTTCGAGACCGTCGCCGAGCGGTATGGCTCCCCGACGGTGCTGGTGAACAACGCCGGAACGGTGGCCGACGGCCTGCTGGTTCGGATGTCTCCCGAGCAGTGGCAACGGGTCATCGACGTTAACCTCACGGGCACGTTCTACTGCACGCGGGAAGCGACCAGACGAATGCTACGACGTGACGACCGAGGCGGCCGCATCGTCAACGTCGCAAGCGTCGCCGCCCAGTGCGGCGGGACCGGGCAAGCCAACTACGCTGCGAGCAAGGCCGGCGTCCTCGGCTTTACGCGTGCGGCGGCCCGCGAGCTTGGGGGCAAGGGCATCCGCGTCAACGCCGTCGCACCCGGCTACACCGACACCGACCTGCTTTCGGATTCACGCGGCTACGAGTCGGCCGTCGAGACGAACACCGCGAGCGGCCGCACTGCGATGCCCGAAGAAGTCGCCGACGTGATCACCTTCCTTGCCAGCGACGCCGCCTCGTACGTCAACGGCGAGGTCGTGCGCGTCGACGACGGCCTCGCGCTGTGATACGGTCTGCTGTGCCGATTTCCCGGTGGGACCGCAGGCGATGGCGGTCCCACCGGCACTGACTGACAGGAGTCCGTCTGAGGCGATCGGCTCGAGACAACGACGGATTGTAATAGGTGTCACGACGAGACACGAGCATGCTCGTCACGCTCGAGGGATTAGACGGTAGCGGCAAGACGA
>Ga0207720_100344_pt1 | contig 35688 bp, 29 predicted proteins | sample A23P2SouthBayCA_2_FD_187751 | JGI IMG/M metagenome (GOLD analysis project Ga0207720, IMG submission 187751) | Aerobic enrichment media microbial communities from Eden Landing Ponds, California, USA - A23 E3 (2) (SPAdes) | ecosystem: Environmental > Aquatic > Marine > Unclassified | place...
ACCGCTGTGGTGTCTCGGTCACCAAGATAACTCCGAGTCCCCGTGCCGGGGATAGGAGTAACGGCGGTGTGGCCCCGCCATCGGCCCGTCATACCGACGGGTCGTAAACCAGCAAATATCCCAACCCAGCGGTGCGGTGCCGTGGGAAGCCTCGCCGTTTACGGCGAGGAGGAGGTCACGCGCCCGACGGGACACTCGGAGTCCTCGAGCTCCCACTGACGCCAGCAGATACCTCCTCTTTCAGGCAGAGGATGAAAATGAGGCCGAGAAAATCGACCGTTCAGACTTGTCTTCGAGTTTTCAACGCCAGCGTTCACTCAATCCAAACATCTAAGATCGCCACGACGTTCGCGCTGCATGACTCCACCTGCGAACCGTCGAAGTTTACTAACGAGTTCCTCTTCCGTTTCATACGTCTCGACTCGTAGATCCCATCGCACCTTGGATGATCGAATCATCGCACTTGTCACGTCATCTTCATGGGCAAAGAGTAGCCGATCACCGTGTGTTTCCGCGAGGCTCTCAAGAACACTTCCAGCCTCTTCTCCAACGCCAAAATTGTGCCCAAGAAACGGAACCACGAATGCGGTCGCGTTGCTGCATCTTGCGTACTCGATGCTTTGTGTCACTGCATCCACCTCATCAGTATCTACCTCCGCATCGAGGGCCAGAAATGCGTTCACTCCTGGATCCGTCCGAAGCTCTCCTTGTATCCGCCGTAAGAGCGCTTGCGCCGAATTGATATCGTCCTTGTGTCGAAAGAGTCGGCGTAACGGCCCGGGGAGTTCTCCGATATCGATCTCGCGGCGTTCTTCCTCACTGAGTACATAGTTGAGATTGAACGACTTGTACGGACCCATCAAATAGAAAAGGAAACGGTCGTATTTCACGCTCCCCAGCCGCTCAGCGATCAAATTACGTGTGATTTCAGTGGTCATAGGGGTTCTTGCTCACTCGGCCTTTATAAAAGAGGGCGTTTTCGAGATATCTTGGCTTGATAAAGGCTAAAAGTTTGCCGCCAGTACTCTAGACCAAGATGGCGACAAATCAACCGAGTGCGATTGGTGGGAAGAATCCGGAAGATCCGGAAGACCTGCTACCAGAGGATAGTATTCTCAGTCTCGACGAATATCTTGAGATGCATGCTGCCGTCGGACACCGTACTCGATATGAAATCCTCTACCGGCTTGTCCACAGTGGAGAGATGAGTCCGAAAGAGCTCGAGGAGGTGATTAATGTCGACGATAGTACACTTCACTATCACCTCAACAAACTTGTTGATGTCGGCCTCATTGAGAAGCGCCAGCGTACGGAACGAGGACAAGACGGACTATACACGTATTATCGGGCAACTGTGTTCGGAGAAGTCACACTCTCTGAAGGTGTCGACGAGCTGATCCGCGGCGAGCAGGAGTTCGAAGAAATGTATGACAGCACGATAAATAGTTGATGAGTGCTGTCAGAAAACCAGTTTCGATGTGTGAACCGCCTCGGGGTCAAGCCCTGGGGCACTCGACCTGCTTTTTCTGTAGAGGTCAATCTTCCCGCTCCTGTGAACTATTTTCGGCGTCTTTCTGCACCTCGCGAGAGATTTGCTTGCGGGCATCTGTCTTCAACTGGTCAGTATCTTGCCCTTCAAATGCGTCGCCGACAGCTGCACGAATTCCTTCTATCGGATCATCATCAACAGGGAACAGTGCCACATGACTGGGGAGTTCGACAATACGATACTTGTCCCCGAAACGCTCACGGATATCCTTTGGAAGGTAAATTCGCCCCCGATAGTCGGTAGATTCCGCCATTCTATCATTAACTAATACGAGAAGGATCTAAGGAGTTCTCATCAAAATTCCTATCCCGTGTCATTTCTAGAACCCATATATGAAATTAATGGGGTGCAGTTGTGAAGTACCGCGGGGGCAAGCTCCGCGGCTTCACCGTTTTGACTGCACGTCCCGAAACGAGCCGTGCGGTCGCAGGCGAGTTTAATTCCCCTCGGACTTCCCATGACGAGTCGTCTGGAAGTAATACCCGAACGCTCGGTGCGTCCGTGAGGGTCGGCCGCTCCACCACGGCCCGACAACTCCCGTCTCACCACGCCAAAGACGCGGGTGTTGAGAGGAGTCGCATTCCTCGCAACTGCCGGCAGTTGCTTCGGATTACGGTCTTTTCTCGTTCTATCGGTGTGTTGTCACTCCGTCTGCGTTTGCAGGAGTACTACAGTAATGCGATTATCTAAATCGTGATTTTACTAACCACGATTTTACTAATGGATGTTTTTTCCGTGGCATCCTGTCTCGGTTCTTCGAACAGCACGTTTCAACATAGTAATGTCCTGACGAACCGTCCGCCATTCTGTGAGGTCGCCCCAGCGGTCGTGAAGCATGTCGTGATCCTCAGCCGGGTCATCAGTGACGACGACAGCGCCTGGATCTAGAACACCGTATTTCTCCTGGAGTTTCTGATCTGTTTCAAGGAGGTCTTCCAGTCGAGCACGAAGCTCACCAGAGCTGTGTTCACGCGCAAGCCTCTCGACACGCTTCCACTCGAAATACGATGGGTTCCGCCGATACAGCGCCGGACTGGTCTCTGTTTGCTCTGCGATTTCCATCTCGACGAGTTGCTCGAGTGCTTGCCGAGCACCGTTTTCGGAGCACACTGCCGACTCCGAGAACTGTTGTGCAGACACGGGCTTGGACGTGCCAGTGAGGACATCGTAGACACGTTGGAACGTCGTCCGATCCGACTCCCACTGGTTCGTGGAATCGCTTGAAGACCCTGCTCGGTCCGGCATGGTTCCACCTTCGATGAGGTGGCTCATATATATTTTCTGAAGGCCAGATATGTTTCTATCAGTAGTGCACTCAACTCGCGGTGAGCTGTGGCACTGTCAAGGATGCTTCCATCCTGTGGCGAGTCATCGCGTCCGGATAGGCGATAAACGCTCTCTCGCCACGGCCAAAGCGACTGGCGATGTCCGCAGCCGCATTGATGTTCGTCTGATCTTCTAGCTCATCGACGAGATGAGTTATTCTTCTAAATCACGATTTTAATAACCGCAATTTTGCTGTGAACTCCTGTCTCGGAGCTTCGACCAGCATGTTTCAAGATCGTAAGGTCTTGACGAGTCAATAGCCCTCGTCGAATGAAACCGTACCACGTGTTCATCGCAACGCCATCAGCGAAAACAGAGCCCAGCGTCCGATCTCGAGTGCCATCTGGGTCTCAGTCGAACCAGGATTGCTGGAACGACCGGCTACGGTAGTTCTTTAACGAGAGCAGCGATAGCCTCGTTGACGATATCGGTCTCGAGACGGCCTCGACAGAAGTCAATACCCTCGTGGCCGATCGATTGGACTCCCCATGGGACGATCCGATTCTCGTTTGGAGTCCCACCGCGAAGCCAACTCTTCTCAGGGATATTGATGAGCCTGTCCATCCGCGATTTCGATATCAATGTCAGCGTGATGTATTGCTCGCCGTGGAACGGACGTCCTTGTGGTTCAAGAGAGTCAGCCACGGTCGGGCATCCTCTTCGCCTTTGAACGGGTCGTCGCCGTAGACGACATCGCCCCATTCAAAGACCAGAGAAACTCCTTCGTCGGTCACTGCTCGTTCTCCACACTCGGATGTGGCTCGCGGAGGGCATGCTCACGCCACGCTTCCGTATCCTCTTCACCGAACTGCTCATTGAACAGGGCAGTCGCCCGCTTGTAACTGCTGTATCCTTTGAGTCGATCGGCATCATCGATCACCGCCCAATATGTCGCCTTGTGTTCGACAAGACCGCGGTCCTTTAACCGTGAGAGGGCGGTGCTGACTGCGCCCTCGTCGACGCTAATCTGGGAAGCAATTTCACGCGCTTTGAACGCACGATCTTCGTGGGCAGCGAGAAATCCGAGTACTTGGTCCGGAATAGAGAGTTTCTCGAGTTCGTCCTCGCTCGCGTTCTCGAACGTTTCTCGATCGATGGACATCGTTGGAGAGAGATATGCTGTCCATCGTAATGCGTGTTAGGTGCGAAAGCTACGAAAATATCGAAGGTAATAGTTCTAAACCACTCAGAGGGTGCTGGATTCTGGAAAGGCCTCGCGGTTAGCTGAAAGAGAGGGCGCTAAGCCCCCGTCCTCAAAGAGCGACGGCATTAGCCGTGAGCGAGTATGGGGAGACAGCGTTCACAAGAATTTGCATAGCTGGATCCAGAAACGCAAGAGCGGATCATCTCCAAACTCGATAACGTTGTCTACTCAGAATGGCGTAAGACTGCGAACTTCCTCGAACCGTTAACCAATTCACCGTTCCAAAAAATTCGAGTAGGGGCCTATCGGCTTGGCTGTCGGCTAGTGTGTGAGGAGCACTTTTTGCGTGTTGAGAGCGTTCGAAAACATGAAGGAGTATATACCGCTGATGCTTGGGTAGATGACAATTATTACATATGTGTATTCAATCAACTGCTGTAAAAGAGTGAGAGTAGATTTCGTGTGCTTTCTCTCACGAGTACGGAGAGAGGCGGTTCAGAGAAGCGCTAACGGCGTGTCGTCATCACCAACCAGAGCAAACGAAACAAACGAAGCAAGGCTTTAATATATCCTAGATAAGACTCCTGATAAGGAATGTCTGGACCGTTTAGTGATATAACAGACACAATCTTCGCTGACAAGTCTGTTCTCAATGAGAGTTACCAGCCAGAGGAAATCCTTGAGCGAGACGAGGAGATAGACGCATTCAGCCATGCACTTCAAGATGTCCTCTTTGGGCGTGAACCTGAGAATATCTTCCTGTATGGGAAGGCAGGGCTCGGAAAGACGGCAGTTACGAAGTACATGATGGATGAACTAAAGGAAGAAGTGGAAGACCGAGATGAAGCGGACGATCTCTATATTCATGATATCAATTGTAACGGTAAGACACTGTTCATGGTTGTCCGTCGTCTCGTGAATAACCTTCTTCCAGAGGATGCAAGTCCATTTCCGAAGCGTGGTCTTGGAACAGGTGATGCCTTTGACGAACTCTACCGACAACTCGATCGATTAGGCGGGACGCATCTGATAGTCTTTGACGAAATTGATCACTTGGATGACGTCAATACACTTCTCTATGAGCTTCCTCGAGCACGATCAAACAATTATATCGAAGATGCTTTGGTCGGGATTATCGGGATCAGCAACAACTACACATTCCGTCAATCACTCTCCTCGAAAGTCAAGGATACTCTCATGGAGACAGAGATTTCGTTCACTTCGTACGACGCTGGCGAACTCAGAACCATTCTTCACCACCGTGCCGATAGAGCGTTCATTGACGGTGCCTGTGACGATTCGGCAATCGCGAAAGCTGCCGCACTTTCTGCTCAAGATATGGGAAATGCACGGCAAGCAATCGATCTCCTCCGTGTTGGTGCGGAGGTGACTGAGAAGCAAGGAGACGACATCGTCTGCGATGATCACATTGAAGATGCACGTACACTTGTCCAGCGTGGGAGACTGAGAAACAGGATTCGTGACCAGACCGAACACGCTCAGTATATCTTGGAAACGATCGCGAAGCTCGAGAAGCGTAAAGAGGTCCCAGCACGGTCGAAGACGATCCAAGATGGGTATGAGCAGGTTGCGGATGCTTACGGTGCAACACCTCTTACTACGCTGAAAAGCATCCAAGATCACTTATCTGATCTCCATATGCTTGGATTCTTGATCAGACATGAACGAAATCAAGGGCTTAGCGGGGGGCAGTACTACGAGTACGAACTCGACCTTGATCCAACAATTGTTCTCGAAACGAGAGAAGAGATCTCGCAGATGTTCAGCTAAAGCACACGAAATACCATTCTATTACGGATGACTGTTTCGCGATGATTTCTCAAGAATTGAGAAAGCACACGAAATGTACTCTCAAGCACCCAACCTACTGGTCTCCTTCCCTGTCTGAAAGCACACGAAATGTACTCTCATACCAACCAACTGGTTCGCTTCCCTACCTCAGTGAAGCACACGAAATGTACTCTCTAGCACCTAACCTACTAGTCTCCTTCCCTGTCTGAAAGCACACGAAATGTACTCTCTCACTGCAGCGTGAAGCAATATTCAGTGATACACTCTAGCACCTCGAGCGTCAACCCGCTTCTTTCCCCTTTCAGCCTGTCGACTGCAAAGACAGTTCACTCACCTCTAATGGCCGTTTATAAGACCCGAAACTATTCTCCGGGTATTGAGAGTCATAGTATCAGAAGCGTTCTCGAGGACAGTATCTGAGCGCTTGCTGCATCTAACTCTCTTTCTAACCGATGGCGATAGAGAAAGACACCACGCCGACTACTGAAGAGACGACTGTACCATCCCAAAACTCGAATCCGACTCCTGATGGAGACGGTCCCAGCGACTCGAGTACCCAATTACACATCACAGACGTAGATCCCACGACGCCTACACCCACATCCCTCGAGTCACGAACATATATCGAAATCCGGCCGTCGACAAAGCCACTCAACCGTGCAGCTGTCTCACAGGCAACGACGCTTCTCTACGAGAGTCTCTACAACCTCTCAAACTCGAGCACGTGGCCGTCCCTCAAAAAGAGATCCCAACAACCGCTCATAGAGTGGCTGCTCGTTGCTGACGGCCAACCGGATACGAGCATTCGGTACCTCGTCGGAACGACACACGACAAATTCCTCGACGAACTCGAGGCGATCTTGCGAACAGCCTTTCCAAATACGTACGAACTGACGCAAGTCGACTGGCATCCACAACAACTCACACCGTCTCACTCTCCCCCCACAGACAACGACGGTTCAACACCAGCCACCGCTGACACCCAAAGTCAGCCATATGCCGCTGGCGTCGAGTATCGCGGCGTAGCAAAAATCCGCCAGGACTGGCAAACCTCGCTCGCATCGTTCGATGAACTCACCGACCACTCTCGAAAGACACAACCAGAGAAACAGAAATCAAATTCCCGTCGTGTCCCACTGGCAACGCTCGTCGAAACGCTCTGTGACTCCGCAGTTCCCGTCGTGTACCAGGTGATCTGCAGTCCGCTTGGCGATCAGCGAGTAGACGTAGAACAGTATCGCTATGATCTCGAGTGCGCCCTCGTCACACCAGCCGATCGTCTCCTCAATTTCGTCTTCCCTCGATCGAAAGAGAAACTCGAGCCAGAAAACCTCGCTCGTCCATATCGTGACCGTCTCACCGAACTCGAAACGCGTGACCTCCGACGGACGTTTTGTCTTTCTGCTCGAGCAGTGGCGCTTACAAATGACACGAACTCAGAACAAGCTGAGACAACCGCTCGAAGACTCACAAACGTATTCGGCCATCTCAGTGGCCCCTTTCATTCGATCCACGGACACCTCATCACGGATACCAATCGCGATACGCCTGCAAGCCAACTTTTCGAGGACATCTGTCGACGAACCTATCCCGAACCAACATATGAAACGCTCAAAAGCCGTCTCCCATGGAAGCCACACGAGAGCGCGGGGATCGTCGTCGCACCAGACGAACTCCCAGGGTTCTGTCTGATCGACGGCGTTGGCCTCACATCATCCGGCCAACGAGCACTCGAGGCTCGACAATCCGAGCGAACCGGTCTTTCCCTGCCATCACCGGATCACCTCGCACAATACACGGGAACCGGACAGGCGCTCTGCATGCCACTAACCGATGACCGCCAACCCTACCAAAGCCCGTTCGTCCTTCCACCAACACTTCAGGATAGACATCTCTTCGTCATCGGCGATACAGGCTCCGGAAAATCCGTTCTCACAACTGGTGCAATGCTGTCGAACGTCGAGGCCACAGATGGCCCCGAGATCCTCTTCGATTACAAGGGAGGGGGAACCGCCGAGGAGTACCTTCAAGCACACTACACAGCACACGATGGTCTCGAGGACGTCAGCTACTTCGACCTCACCGAAATACTACCTGCGCTGTCGATTTTCGATATCAGGTCGCTGCTCGATTCCGGGCTCTCACGAGAAGAAGCACGCTCGAGAATCGCAGGCCATTACGAAGAGATCCTCGCGGGGCTGATGGGCGAAGAACAGTACTATGGAGCGACGGAATCGACGAAGGCGATTCGCAATCACCTTCGAGCATTATACGACCCGATTCACGGCACCGATACCGTTTCACACAAAGATCTCTACCGGGCGCTCCAGCGTACACTGAGCGATCAAACACCGCCACCGACTTCGGATGAACGACTCACCGAGTACTTCGCTGGATTGCTCGAACGCGATCGAGACGTCTTCAACATGGTTCTCGGTGGCGCCGTGGCTCGAGTCGAGATAATCGCAACCGATGACCGACTTGCACCGCTGTTCGATCACGTCCATCATACCCCCACAGAGGAAGACAACACTGAGAGTGACGAAACAGACCCTCACTTCGATTTCACAGACGTCATCGACAACGATACCGTCGTTATCTTCGATTTCGGTGGAATGGAAGAGCGGATTAAACGCGCACTGACACTCGTCTTGCTCTCAAATCTGTGGATTGCACTGAAAGCACGTTCAGCAGCCCAGAAAACGTCACACCAACAGCCCCCACGAGTCAACCTCTATCTCGAAGAAGCGAAAGACATCGCCGCGACGCAACTGGTCGATACCCTCCTCTCACAAGGGAGATCGTTTGGCCTCTCCCTCATGCTCGGCGTTCAATTCCCTGGCCAACTCGACTCTCCAAATCCGTCAAATCACACCTACGAAGAAGCGCTCAACGAGATCGGAACGTTCGTCGTCGGCAACGTCAGCATCGAAGATGACCTGGCGAAGGCGCTCGCGACCGACGACGTGCCACCAACAAAGGTTGCCAGGCGGCTTGCAGCGATTCGTCATGGCGAGTGGCTCGTCCGCCCTGCAGCCACATTTGGCTCACCTGCCCCACGACCGTTTCTCGGACGATCACTACCCGCTCCCAATGGTCACCCAGCAAGTGAGACTCCGCTTGACGACGAGCAGCATCAGGCCTTCAACACAGCATTCGAACTCACTGCACTCGAGACGTGGAACGAAGCGGGACTCAAATATGAGAGCGATCACCCGGGCACCGAGAACGGGTCGGATGACGATGACACAACCGAAGAAGCGTCACTCCGGGTTGACTCATTGCTGCCACACACGAAGCGACTCCCCGAGTACGTGAGCTACGACGAATCGATACACGCCCTCTGTTGTGGATCCTGTGAGAACCGCTACGATCCGACTATCGAAGGGCTGAAACGGTCGATTGAGTGCTGTCGTTCACTCACGGACGTCGAGTCTGACGATATCCCTGTCTGCGATATCAATCTCAAGCTCACGGCCGAAGAGCGAGACCTCTCTGACTGGAGTGACCGACAACTGCTCTTTTTACAAACGGTGTACAACGCACAGCAGCTTCGGTATGATCCGCTCGAGTATGATCTTCTCCATGACTCGATGATCAGACTGCAGGAGTACGTCGGGATCGAAACCGACGAGATCGCTCCACTGCTCGAGGCAGACCTCCTCAGACACGATACGGATCATCCACACCGTCTCTACACCGTCTCGTCGGAAGGCCGGTCTACAATTGGTGAAAGCTATCGCAAAGGCGTCGATTACGGCCATGGAGTCGGTGATCTCGATGAATCCAGTGAACACGTCCTTGGGGTCGAAGTCACCCGGCAGCATCTCGAAGAAGCATACGCGGAAGACCCCGAATCGGATGTCACTGATGTCGTACCGTATTACGAACTCGACGATCAACATCGACTCGACCTTGCAGGTGTGAATGCTGATGGCGAAATCATCGTCACAGCCGAAGTTGAACGTATCAACCACGACGTCCGGCGTGCGGTACCCGCCGATTTCGATAAGATGGCTGCTTGCGAACCCGAGGCTGCAATCTGGGTCGTTATGAAACAGGCCGATGGCCACAAAATACTCTCTGCGCTCAACGACCCGCTTGAGGGGCCTCCTCGAGTCGAAAAAACGTATGCAAAGACTACGCCACCCCAACAGTTCCGGATCGACACGCCAGGGATGACGGCAGTCTATCCTGCAGAGTGGCTTCGTGACCGATCACCGGATCTTCCGTAGCTCACTGGGCCGTGTAGGTTTCCCTCTACGGCGTCTCTTTATTTTGGTTCAGGTTCCTCATAATCGATTCTCTCCCCCGCAAGTGTTGTTGTAGGGGTCTCTCGAGTGAGAACCTAGGACGGGGAATTGCTCGAGCAGTGGATGGCTGTTGAGATTGTAGCTCGCACAAATCGGACTCTCGTACTCGAGTCAGGATTGGAATCGACCTGTCTATCGGACTCATACCCCCTCAGTCGACGGAAATCAGATGAAAGGGACATCCTCTTCTGAACTCCTGTTTGATGCTTCTCGAGACGCTGTCCGTATTGGGGACCGCAGTCACTCGATGAGTGAGGGGCACTCCTGCTCACTGCTCGAGTGCGCGAGGGCTATCGATTATTCAAAACCGATAGACGAGAGCCGGTTATGAGGCTTTAGCAACCCGTTTTCGATCGTGCTTGCTAGCGCGAATACGCTTCTGGGATGCCCGCTTTGCTTCACGACACCTGTTTTAGGGAGTCTACTCGAGTTGGGAGATGATCTCGAGTCCTTTCTTCCCCTGCTCCTAGAATTACGCTCTATTGCCACGCAACGTAATCTTGCGGGGGACAGAGATGATTATGACCGTTTGTGAGGGTGCTTCCCATTGCAACCGATCTTCATCGACCGTGCTGGTCTACAGGTGTCAGGTTTTTCACCAGATAGTTTTATCGAGCTATACGTTGGCAATTGACACGGGCGTCTACCCATGACACAAGAATGGACGATCAAGGGAGACTACGTCGAAGCCTGCAACTGTGACGTCGCATGCCAGTGCGTGTGGCTGGAACCACCAGACGAGGATGTGTGTAACGTCTCGCTGGCGTGGCACATTGAAGAGGGAAGCTATGGTGATGTCGACTTGAGCGGCTTGGATGTCAGCATGCTCATCTCGACTGAAGAGGGCGTCATGTTCGGTCCCGAGACGGAATGGGACGTTGTGCTACTCATCGACGAGACAGCCGACGATGATCAGAGCGAGGCCATCGAGGACATCTACTTCGGTCGCGCCGGCGGGATCTGGGCACCCGTCGCCGACACCCATGTCAAGTCTGCCGATGTTGCGACTGTCCCAATCAGTTTCTCTCGAGACGGGTCGGACTTCTCTGTCGAGATTGGAGATGTTCTCGAAATGGACGCGGGCGGTGCGGTTGGGTTCAACGAGGAGGTCGGCACGATCTCGCCCCACCCGCTGACGGAGAGCCACGAGGTGCAAACTGGGAAATCGACGACGGCCACCGTCTCCTATGACGACCAGTTCACGTGGGACGTTTCGGGGAACAACGCCTACCTCGGCGACTTCGAGCTGGCGAACTCCTGACGGCGGTGGGAAAGCGGTCCAGACGATCAATCATGGGAATACAGGACTCGTTCCGGGACCGAATTACCCGCCGGCGCCTTCCAATTGTCGCGCTCGTCACCTACACAATCGCATTGCTCGCGTGGGCGGCAGTCGTCGGTCGCTGGCTCCCGATGCCTGGTGGAGAGATGGCCATGCAGATGCAAATGTCCGATCCTGGAGTTCCGGAGGCGATGGCGCTCTCAAACGGGATCACAGGTATCGGTCTTTATCTGGTCATGTGGGGCGTGATGATGATCGCTATGATGTACCCGTCGTCGGTTCCTCTCTTCCGGCTGTATTCCAAGACGCTCGAGGGAACGACACCCACTGGGAAAGCAGCACGAGTTGGTGCGTTTATCGGAACGTACGCGCTTGTCTGGACGCTGACCGGTGTCGTACCGCTTGTCGTTAATACTTTGGTGCCAATTGCCACCCTCGCGAACGCCCACGGTGGGCTCCTAATAGGCGGGACACTGCTGCTCCTGTCGGGATATCAGCTTTCACCATACAAATACCGGTGTCTGCGGTATTGCCGGTCCCCGCTCGGTTTCCTGATGAGTCACCACCAGCCCGGAGTTCGTGGTGCCGTACGGATGAGCTGGCAGTTCGCCGTTTTCTGTGTCGGGTGCTGTTGGGCACTGTTCGCGTTTATGCTGATTGTAGGTTCGATGAACATCGTCTGGATGGCACTCATCGCGGTAGTGCTCTCGCTCGAGCGGACAGTTGCGTGGGGTGAGCAGCTAGCACGTGCGGTCGGTGTCCTCGCTGGCATTACCGGGATTACCATTGTCGTGATCTCGATAGTGTGAACCGCCGCGAGGCACTCGGCCTGCTCCGCCTGTAGACTGCAACGTCGCTCGCTCATACGACGACCGAAACAACTCCACCGCCGACGATGGCGAGCCCGCCGAGTCCGAAACAGACGACCCAGAACGGGATGCGATCGACGATACGCATGAGGGCATCGATGGTGAGATAGCCGACGAAGGAACTGACTCCAAGTGCTGCTAATGCAGGTAGAGGCTCGATACCGGGAAGACCACCGGCACCCGTGATGGTGAGGGCAGCCGCACCGAGACTGGCAGGGATCGACAACAGAAAGGAGAGACGGAACGCTGCCGGCGGATCGTAGCTCCGAAACAGCAGTGCGCTCGTCGTGATACCAGACCGTGAGATTCCTGGAAGGATTGCGATACCCTGAACGGCACCGACTAGAATCGAGTCCAGCAGCGTCGGCGCGTCGCGGATCCCCATCGACACTGACTCTGAGGCGAGTTGAAGGATCCCCGTGAGTACTAGGAGGAAGCCGATAGCCGCGATGAACACGCCGCCAGTGAGTTGGCCTGCAAGATCGACTGCATATACGTACAGCGGGATCCCCACAATTCCGGTCATCAGCGTGGCAACGACGACGTACGACGCGATGGCGTTCTCGCCAGCGTACGCGCTGTCAGGTCGCCAGCCGGGTACTGCGCGGATGGCCGTTGCAATATCGTCGCGGTAGTAGACCGCTGCCGAGAGCGTCGTACCGACCTGCAAGAACAGCGCCAGTTGCACCGCAACTTCAGGATCGGTTCCCGCGACCGTCAGGAACAGCGCAAGGTTGCCCTGACTTGAAACGGGCAACCACTCAACGACTCCCTGGACGATCCCGGCGAGGATTGCGACGACGAGGTCGATTCGGCTCACTGATAATGATGCGACAGTGAGATAACTTAAATGAATCCGATTCGAGTCAGCGATCGATCGGGAAGGCGAATTACTCGACTGTCACGCTCTTGGCCAGATTACGCGGTTTATCAATCGAACGTCCCAGTAGGTTCGCAACCCAGTAGGCGACTAGTTGTAACTGGACGTTCGCGAGCACGGACCCACCGAGATCGCCGACGGCAGGAATCTCGAGGACATGATCGGCATACCGTGTCACGTCGGACTCACCGTCAGTGATCGCCACAACGGGTGCATCGCGGGCTTCGACTTCTTTGACGTTCCCGATGGTCTTTCGGGCAGTCTCATCGTCACCGGTGACGACCGCGAATACCGGCGTGTCTTCGGTCACAAGCGCGAGCGGACCGTGTTTCAATTCGCCAGCCGCGAACCCTTCCGCATGCCGGTAGGTGATCTCTTTCATTTTCAATGCACCCTCGAGTGCGACCGGGTAGTGGTACCCACGGCCGATGAAGAAGTAGGCGTCGGCATCGACGTACTCCTCGGCGATCGCCCGTGCGTCCGTCGTCTCGAGGACGGTCCTGACCTGGCCAGGAATATCCCGGAGTGCCTCGAGCTCTTCGCGAGTCGGCCCGTCGCCGAGTGTGAATGCCAAGAGGGCGAGTGCTAACTGCTGGCTTGCGAAGGTCTTCGTTGCGGCAACGCCGATCTCGGGACCAGCCCTGATATAGAGGGTGTGATCACACTCCCGTGCAGCCGAACTGGCGACCGTATTGGTCACTGCAAGCGTCGTTGCGCCGGCGCGGGCTGCCTCTCGAAGCGCGCGTAACGTATCAGCCGTTTCGCCGCTCTGGGTAACGCCGACGACCAGGGTCTCATCGTCGATGGGGACGCGATCACTCGCGTACTCGCTGGCAAGAAACGCCTGCGCCCGAACCCCTGCTTCCCGGAGTCGCTCAGCGCCGAACAGCGCCGCGTGATACGACGTCCCGCAGGCGACGAACTGTACCGGCCCCTCGTGGTCGAGGTCAGCAAGGTCTTCGAGATCGACCGCTCCATCGAGATCGTCGATTCGACCGCGAAGACACTGCCGCAGGGCTTTCGGCTGCTCGTGGATTTCTTTGAGCATGTAGTGGTCATAACCACTCTTTTCTGCGTCTTCGGGATCCCACGCAACCGTTTCTATCGGCCGGTCGACGGAGTTGCCCTCCGCATCGGTGACGACAGCATCGTCGGCAGTCAGCCGAACGAAATCGCCATCCTCGAGATAACAGACGCGATCCGTGTGCTCAACGAACGCGGGGACATCACTTGCGAGGTACGTACCGGTTTCGCCGAGGCCAACGACGAGCGGAGAGTCTTGTCGAGCCGCATACACAGTCTCCGATCCATCGAAGACGGCGGCAATCGCGTAACTACCCTCGAGTTGGTCGATCGCCAGTCGGAACGCTTCCTCGGGAGCCGCGCCGCGGTCGAGGTAGCGACCGATCAACTGCGGGACGACTTCGGTGTCGGTCTCGCTCTGGAACGTGACTCCAGCGTCGACGAGATCGTCGCGCAGCCGCTGGTAGTTCTCGATGATTCCATTATGGACGACAGCAACGCGATCCGCTTCGTCGCGATGAGGATGTGCGTTCACATCAGATGGGGGACCATGCGTACTCCAGCGCGTATGTCCGATCCCAGTCAATGCACCCTCGAGTTCGTCTCTCGGAACCGTGTTCTCGAGTGCTGATAGCTCGCCCTCTGTCTTGTGAACCCTCACCGACGGTGTTGGCACAGCAAGGCCGGCAGAGTCATAGCCGCGATACTCGAGACTTGACAGGCCATCGAGGACGACATCGACGGCGTCGACACCGTTGGACGTCCCAACATACCCGACGATACCACACATCGTCACTGCACCTCCGTTTCATCGTCGACCGTCCCGCTGACGGCTGTGCCGGCGGTAATAACAGCATCGGAGCCGACGACCGTTCCCGGCGCGTAGGTCACACCGCCCCCATCACGAACACGATCCGCGAGCACAGCACCCAGCCGCTCGTTCTCGTGGATTCGATCGCCAACGCGGACATCGCCGGGACCACCGACCATGGTCGAGCCAGCGCCGATCTGAACGCCATGGCCGGTCACGCCATCGATGAGCGTCGCGTTTGCCCCGATGCGGGTGTCTGCATCGACGACACTGTTTTCGACGACTGCGTTCGCTCCCACCGTCACGTTCTCGCCGAGTGCGACATTCGGGCCGACGACGCTCCCTGGGCCGATGACGCAGTCCGTCGAAATCACAACCGGTTCGACGATCGTCGCGGACTCATGAATCTGTGCATCGGTTGAGACCGTACTTTCGACGCCGTCTGTATTCCCAAGAAGTGTCTCCGTCACTTCGAGTAAGTCCCACGGATACGTCGCGTCGTACCAGAACCCGTCAGATGTGACACCGCGGACGGTTTCGTCTGCGGCGATCGCGTTCGCAATACCGTCGACGAGCGAGTATTCGTTGAACTGTGGCTCCGGTCCACGGAGATAGTCGAAAATCTCGGATTCAAACGCATAGACGCCCGCGTTGAGATGGTAACTTCGGTCGTCATGGGGCCGTTCGACGATCTCCGAGATGTTCTCGTCATCCTCGAAGATCACGCCGCCGTAGTTGGCGATGTCCCCGTCTCGAACGAGTCCGAGCGTTGCGATGGAATCGCTGTCGTGGGCCTCGTGGACATCCTCGATGAGCCTCTGTTCAACGAGCTGATCGCCGTTGAGTACGAGCTGCGGACCCGAAACCTCGGGTTCGGCTTCCAGAAGCGCGTGACCACTGCCGAGTTGCTTGTCTTGGACGACGTAGTCGATCGACGCACCACGGTACGTCGATCCGAAATGAGACTGCACGTGCGTGCGACCGTAGCCGACAACGACCGTGATCTCCGTGATATCGGCGTCGACAAGCGCATCGAAGACATGCTCGAGTATAGGCTTGGTCGCTGCGGGAAGCATCGGCTTCGGCCGGTGTTTCGTCAGTGGCCGAAGTCTGGCCCCTTCCCCCGCTGCAAGGACCACCGCAGAACTGATTGGCATGTCAAGAATGACAGTAATGAACGACTATTGTTCTTGTGGATCGGATTTTCACTCATCACTACCCTTCGAGGCGGATCTGATGGTCCGTAACAGGGGGTATGGATCAAGAACCCAAGGAAGACCGATCAGCCATCTTGGCCCGGCGCTTAAACGCGTCACGCGTTTCCGCGACGAGTTCCTCGAGGAGTTCCTCCGCGGGCTGAACGTCGTCCGCCAGCCCAACGCTCTGCCCTGCAAACAGCGCCATATCGTCGATATCCCCCTCAACATCCGGCGTCGCGAGGGCTTCGGCGTAGCGTTCGACCGATTCGCCGTCACCGTTGTCGGTCCGTGCAACGATGTCGTCCTCACCGGGACGATCGCCTGAAGGTGGCCGTCCTGCTGACTCCCATCGCTCGAGCGTCTCGTTTCGCAACACACGATGGGGCATTCCCGGCCAGCCCTTATCGAAGAGATACGTGTACTCGGTGTCGGTTTCGTCGCTCTCACAGAGGCGGCGGTGATAGGTTTCGTGAACGCGTGCCTCCTCGGTCGCGGCGAACCGCGTGCCGAGCCACGCGCCGTCAGCACCCAGCGCGAGCGCAGCCGCGATCCCACGTCCGTCGGCGATACCGCCAGCGGCGACGACCGGCACCGCATCGCCGACAGCGTCTGCGACTCTGGGAACGAGCGCCATCGTCGACACCTCACTCTGTACGTGCCCGCCAGCCTCGAGGCCCTGTGTCACGACCACGTCGACACCGGCGGCGACCGCCTTGCGCGCTTCTGCAGCGCTCCCGACGGTCTGTGAGACGAGCGCGCCTGCCTCGTGAATCCGGTCGACGTAGGGCGCTGCTTCGCCGAACGAGAGTGTGACGATGTCGACTCCGGCCTCGAGAACGGTTTCGAGGTGCTCGTCAGTTTCGACGGTCGTCGTCGCGTCGTCACAAACGAGGTTGACAGCGAACGGCCGGTCGGTCAGTTCGCGGGTTGCTTCGATCACCCGTCGGGTCGCCGCTCGGTCACGCCATGTCACTGCGAGGTGACCGAGACCGCCGGCGTTCGAGACGGCGGCTGCGAGTTCGGGACACGTCGCGCTCCCGATCGGGGCCTGAACGATCGGAGAGTCGATCTCGAGCAACTCACAGAGCGATGTCTGCAACGTCATCTCACACACCCGTCACGCCCGCTGTTTTTCTTTCGTGAGCACGCGCACGTTCTCGATCCCGGTGTCGGGATACTGACCTGCATCGTCTTTCTCGACGGCCTTGACCATGTCCCAGACGACGTTGAGCCCAGTCGTCACGCCCTCGAGGGCCTCCATCTCACAACCAGTCTTCCCAGTGGTCTCGACGGCAACCCGAAGCTCGATTCGGTCCTCGGCGAGCGAGAAGTCGGTGTCGACGTTCGTGATCGGAATCTGGTGGCACATCGGGATCGTCTCCCACGTGTGCTTGACGGCCTGAATTGCACCGACGCGGGCGGTCGCGAGCACGTCACCCTTGCCTACTTGATCCGCGCGGATGGCCTCGATCGTCGACGGTTGGAGACGAATCTCGCCAGCCGCGACGGCGCGACGCTCACTATCGGGTTTGTCGCCCACGTCGACCATCTGGACGTCGCCTTCACCGGTAGTGTGAGTGAGGTCGTCAGCTGCGTGGTCGTTGCCGCTCGAGTCGGCCACGTCGTCGTTCTCACTCATCAGCCTCACCCCACAGCGCCGCGGGAATTTCGTCGAGCATCTCGGAGGCGAGTACGCCGAGTGCATCGGTGTCAGCCAGACGCTCGCCTGCAACGCCGTTGACGTACGCGCCAGCTGTCGCGGCTTCGAGCGGGTCGGCATCCTCGAGCAGTGCCGCAACGATACCGGCCAGCAGGTCGCCAGTGCCGCCGACTTTCATCCCGGGCGTGCCCGATCGACAGATCCGGGTGCGCTCGCCGTCGGTTATCACGTCGTCGACTCCTTTTGCGAGGACGACGTGGCCCAGGTCGGCCGCGAAGGCCTCGATTTCGTCGGCCGCATCACGAAGCGAGTCGGTATCCGGCCCGCCCATCCGTGCGAGTTCCCGTCGATTGGGCGTACAGACGAGCGTCGCCTCGGTGTCGACCTCGGGGACGACCGATAACGCGTCGGCGTCGACGACCGCTGGCCCCGTGTAGGACGCGAGGAACTGGCGCGTCGCCTCGAGCGTCTCGTCTGCGGTGCCGAGGCCGGGGCCGAGGACGACGATGTCGTCGTGGCGTTCGGCCGTTTCGGCGAGGTCGTCGGCTTGGTCGGGTGAGAGGCGATCACTTCCGTAGGGCTGGACGATGAGGTCTTCGGCGTAGCTCTGGATCTCACCGGCGACGGATTCCGGCGCAGCGACGAAGGAGAGTTCGACCCCGGCCCGGAGCGCCGCCTGTGCTGCGAGTGCCGGTGCGCCGGTGTAGGGGCCGCCGCCGATGACGAAGACGCGGCCGTCGCGACTGTGTGGTCGAGCGAGGTCGACGTCACCGGGACCGGCGAACCGTTCAGCAGCAGCCGGAATCCCGATATCTGCGACGGTGACGTCGGCATCGAGGTCATCGAGCCCTGGTTTCGTATCGTGGAAGGTGACGACGTGGTCGGCTTCAACGCCGTTAGCCGCGTGATCGCCCCCATCGGCGTCGAAGCCGGATGGGACATCGACCGCGAGGACGGTCGTGTTGGCGTCGTTGATCGCCGCCGCCGCGGTCGCTGCTGGCTCCCGAAGGTTGCCGCTGATCCCTGTGCCGAGCATCGCGTCGACGATCACGTCTGCTTCACCGAGATCGAACACGCTCGAGTCAGGTGTGAGGGCGCTCGAGTCGGTCACTTCGCGGGTGTCGTACTCTGCCTGCTGGAGTGCGTCCCAGTTCTCGCGGGCGATGTCCGTGCCGATCAACTCGGCGCGGCCGAGCAGTAGCGTCGTGACGTCGTACTCATCGAGAAATCGGGCGGCGACGAACGCATCACCGCCGTTGTTTCCCCGGCCGGCGACGATGACGACTCGAGCGCCAGGGTCGGCAATCTCGCGGATCGCTCGAGCGACCGCGTGTCCGCTCGATTCCATCAACTGCTTTTGTGACACGCCCAGCGCCGCGGCGTTCGCGTCGACAGCGGCCATTCGCTCGCCTGTAATCATACGCGAGGGTTCGGCCGGCCGACCGTTGAAGATTGCGGACAGTGCAGTCTGTTCGACGGCTGTCTCCCTCTCATTGAACGAGCGTGACACGAACTGAGCGCATGTGGGTTCCGCGACCAGCACCGTTAATATCAGCTCCTGTGAATGGATTGGCGTTCAAATGGGTGCAATTCGCGTAGACGGGCTGCGAAAGTCCTACGGAGCCGTTGAGGCGGTCGCCGGGATGAACTTCACCGTCGAGCGCGGCGAACTGTACGGCTTTCTCGGTCCGAACGGGGCCGGAAAGACGACGACGATCCGAACGCTGACCGGGCAGATCCACCCGGATGCGGGAACGGTGCGTGTCCTCGAGACCGATCCGGCGACGGAACCGCTCGAAACGCGCCAGAAAGTCGGCATCCTGCCGGAACAGGGATCGCCGCCGAGCTTTCTGACGCCGCGTGAGTACCTCGAGTTCGTCGGCGAGGTACGGGATCTCTCGGCTGACCGGGTTGCTGACCAGACGGCGGCGTGGGCTGAGCGGCTGGGCTTCGAGAGCAAGCTCGAGACGCTGCATACTGACCTCTCCCGGGGCCAACAACAGAAGGTGATGATCACGCAGGCGTTCATCCACGAACCGGATGTCGTCTTCATCGACGAGCCGCTGGCGAACCTCGATCCGCTCGTCCAAGAGCAGGTCAAGCGGTTCCTGGTCTCCTATGCGGCCGGCGACAACGCTGTCTTCGTCTCGACGCACAACATCGACGTCGCCGAGGAGATCTGTTCTCGCGTCGGTATCGTCGCCGACGGCCAGCTCGTGACCGAACGCTCGCTCGAGGGTGATCGTGACGACTCGCTGCTCGATCTCTTCCTCGAGCGCGTCGATGGAGCGGCGCAACGAGACGTGCCGAACCTCGGATTGACAGACCGGACAGAGACATAGAGACATGAGCGGAACGGGGATTTCGACTACACGGCTGCTTGCAGTGCTCTTTCGCGAGGAGTGGCGACTCCACACGCAACTGTTCGGCGGCTGGCGCTTCGCACTCTTTCCGGTCGTCATCGCCGTCCTCGCCGTGAGCGCGACGGTCGCACTGCTCGAGACCGGTACCGCGCAAGGAACGATCGTCGGTGGCCTGCACGCGCTCGCTGTTGGCTTCGGCCTCTACAGCGGCACTGCCGGCTTCGCCGGGTCGGACATGCTCGAGAACGTCTTCGGCCGGCTGTCGCTGCTACTGTCGTCGTCGACGACACTGCCACTTTCGCGGCGGCGGTTGCTCGGCGTCTTTCTCCTGAAGGACGCGTTGTTCTACGGCGTTGCGTTCGTGTTGCCGATGGCGCTTGCGAGCGCGGCTTTGACGGGCCTCTCGGCCGCCACGCCGGTCGTGGTCGGGCTGTTCTGGCTGTCGCTCTGTCTCGTCTTCGCGGCCGGGATGGCGACAACCGTCGCGCTAATTGCCGTTCGGACCCGGGGCGTGCCGCCGTGGGCCATCGGGCTGGTGATCGGCCTCACCGTCGTCGGCACTTGGGCGACGGGCAGTCTCGGCGTCGTCCAGTCCGTTCTGGTGCCGGTACGCGGCTCCGCGATCGCCGCTGGGGGGCTGGCCGTCGGGACCGTCGTTATCGCGACAGTATCGCTTACGGCCTACGATCCGACGTACGGTCGGCCCTCGCGGACTGCGACCGATCGCTTTGCTCGACTCAGTGGGGCACTCCCCTTCGAGAACGCGCCGCTAGTCACAAAGTCGCTACTCGACCTCGCGCGCTCCTCGGGCGGCGTCTGGAAGCCGTTCGTCTCGGCGTCGATCCTGCTCGCGCTCGTCGCCGCGCTCGTCGGTGTCGTCGATTCGATCACCGGTATCGCGCCCGCACCGGGAATCTTCTTCGGCGGCGTCCTCGGTCTGTCGGCGTTTACGACCTACAACTGGCTCACCCAGTTCGACTCGCTCGAGGCCTACCTCGCTTATCCCGTCTCGATCGCGGACGTCTTCCGGGCCAAGCGGATCGCCTTTATCTTCGTGGGTGCGCCGACGGTCGCCGTGCCCTACCTCGCGGCTGTCGTCTGGTTCGAGGCGACGCTGCTGGATGCCGTCGTCGGCGCGATCCTGCTGGCAGGCTACGCGCTGTACTACTACGGCTTGACGGTCTACATCGCCGGGTTCGATCCGAACGAGTTCCTCTTCGATGCCGTTCGCTTCGCGACCTTTACCGTCGGCGTCGCCGTCGCCCTCGTGCCGACGCTGGTCGCCGGGTTCGTCGTCGTCCCGCCGTCCATCGAACTCGCTGCTGCGTTCAGCGTCGGCGGGGTCGTGATGGGTGTCATCGGAGTTGTCCTCTCGAGTCGCGCCGGCCCACGCTGGGAGCGGCGGTATCGCCGGGAGTGACGACCGGTGACTCTCACGGTACGGGGGTTATCATCATGAGCTATTTGCCGGGAGGACAAACCGACGGCCGTGAGCGCTATCGAGCGAGTCGGAGTCTGTGTCGACAGGTGGTGGAATCCGTGAGTCGACCCGACCCGACGCGGCGATCGGTCCTCGCGGGCATCGGAGCCGCAGGTGCAACGGTGGCCGCGCCCACGGTCAACGCAGCTCAGACAGCAAGGAGGCAGATCCAGCAGCAAGTGAACCCCCTTGCCGATCGCGACGCGTTCGAGGCGTTTCTCGACGGCGTAATGGAGACACACCTCGAGAGCCACGACATCGCGGGCGCGACGGTCGCCGTCGTCGATGGCGACGATGAGTTCTCGAAGGGGTACGGCTACGCGGATATCAGTGCCGAAACACCGGTCGACGCTGATGAGACGCTTTTCCGGATCGGCTCGGTGTCGAAACTGTTCACCTGGACTGCCGCCATGCAGGCGGTCGAACGGGGTGACCTCGAAATCGACGAAGACGTCGACGCGACGCTCGAGGCAGTCGATCTTCCCGAGACGTACGACGAGCCGATCAGACTCGATCACCTCGCAACGCACACCCCTGGCTTCGAGGAACGCGTCCGAGGGACGTTCGTCCAGAACGAATCGGAGCTGCGGCCGCTCGCGGAGATGCTCCGGACCGAACAACCGTCGCGGGTCCGGCCGCCGGGGGAGTTCGCGGCCTACTCGAACTACGGCTCGGCGCTCGCCGGCCAACTGGTCGCCGAAACCGCCGGCTCGTCGTTCGAGACGATCATCGAGGACGGTATCTTCGAGCCGCTCTCGATGGAGCGAAGCACGTTCGCCCAGCCAGTTCCGGACGACTTCGCGGACGATCTCTCGAAGGGATACGGAGCAGATGGCCGTACCGACGGCGAGTTCGAGTACGTCGGCATCCCGCCTGCGGGGGCAATGAGCGCCACGGCAACCGACATGGCGTCGTTCGTACGGGCGTTCCTGCGGGACGGCGCGACTGACGATGGGCGACTGCTTGAGGCAGAATCCGTCGCGGAGATGCATCGGCGGCGATTCGGCCACGACGAGCGGCTCAACGGGATCGCCTTCGGCTTCTACGAGATGAGCAGAGACGGTGTCCGCGTGGTCGGTCACGGCGGTGATACTGAGCTGTTCCACAGCCTCCTGTTCCTACTTCCCGAACACGACGTGGGGGTGTTCGTCTCGTACAACAGCGTGGGCGGACTCGAGGCGAGACCGGAATTCGTCGACGCCTTCTTCGAACAGTACGTCGCGGACGCAGCATCGGAGTCTGAGATGTCGGAGCCAAACGGCCCGCCAGAGCGAGCTGATGCGATCACCGGCACCTACCGCTCGAACCGGATTCCGTATACGACCTCCGAGAAGTTCCTCGGATTCCCCTCGACGATCTCCGTCTCGGTCGACGACGATGGACGGCTCATCACTCACCCCCTCGGCGGCGAGACGACACGGTGGATGGAAGTCGAACCGCTCCTGTTTACCGAAGTCGACGGGACGGATCGGCTCGCCTTCCGTGAGGAAGACGGCGAGATCACACACCTCTTTCTCGACAGTACTCCGGTCACGGCCTTCGAACGGCTCTCGAGACGCGAAACCCCGATCGTCCACCTCGCAGTGCTCGCGATTTCACTGTTGGTCTTCCTTGCCACGGTGGTCGGCTGGCCACTTGCTGCCGGCTGGCGACGCTACCGTGGGCAGGCCGGCGCGTTCGAGGGAACCGAGCCGCCGCTCCGATACGCCCGCTGGGTCGCGGGGGCAACCAGTGGGGCGTTTCTCGTCTTCGCCGTCGCGTTCGCGGCGATCCTCGCGACCGATCCGACCGGGCTGTTGCTCGGTAATCCGCTGCGGTTTCGGCTGCTGCTCGTGGTTCCGCTGCTCGGGGCGATCGGCACCGCACTGACGGTCGGGCTGGCCGCACACGCGTGGTACGAGCGCCAGTGGGGACTGCCGGCCCGGCTTCACTACACGGCCGTCGCGATCGCCGGCGTCGCCATCTGCTGGGTGCTCGTCTACTGGAACCTGCTGTGGTACCGGATGTGACGGACGAACCGATACGTCGAAGCCACTCGAGCGAAATCGTCCGAGGGAACGCCGAATGACGAAGACGATTCTGATCGCCGGAACCGCGAGCCACGTCGGCAAGTCGACGGTCGCGGCCGGCCTCTGTCGATTACTTGCCGACCGTGGGGTCGACGTCGCGCCGTACAAGGGCCAGAACATGAGTAACAACGCGCGCGTCGTCGTGCGGCCGGACGCTGACGGCCAGTGTGGTGGTGAACCCGACGCCACCACCGACGACCAGTGGGGCGAAATCGGCGTCTCCCAGTTCGTACAGGCTCGAGCGGCCCGCATGACCCCCACTACCGACTGCAATCCCGTTCTTCTCAAACCTCGCGGCGACGGTGAGAGCCAGCTCGTCCTGCAGGGTGAGGCCCACGATCACGTCCCCGCTGGGACCTACTACGAGGAGTACTGGGACCGAGCGCGTGAGGCAGCCGAAGAATCCTACCGCAGACTGGCGGCCGACAACGACGTGATCGTCGCCGAGGGCGCGGGTAGCATCGGCGAAATCAACCTCCACGATCGGGACCTCGCAAACGTCGAGACTGCCGAGTTCGCCGATGCTGACATCCTTCTGCTGGTCGACATCGAACGCGGCGGGGCCTTCGCCAGCCTCTATGGCACCATCGAACTCGTCCCCGACGCGCTTCGCGAGCGCATCGTCGGCGCGGTTATCACGAAGTTTCGCGGCGATCCGTCCCTGCTCGAGCCCGGCATCGAGGAAATCGAGTCCCGAACCGGCGTGCCGATTCTGGGCGTGCTCCCCTACGACGATCCCGGACTCCCAGAAGAAGACAGCGTCGGCCTCCCCGGCAGCGAGGAGCGAGGCGTCGTCGGCGACGAGGATGGCGTTCCTAACGACCGACGGCTCCGGATCGCTGTCCCCCGGCTGCCGCGGATCTCGAACGCAACCGATCTCGAGGCGCTGGCTGGTGAACCCGGCGTCTCGGTGGTCTACGTGCCGGTCGATGACGCGCGTTCGATAAATCCACTCGAGAACGTCGACGCCGACGCGGTCGTCATCCCAGGGACGAAGAACACGGTCGACGACCTGCTGGCGCTCCACGAGGCCGGCTTCGCCGACGCGCTCGCGGCCTTCGACGGCCCGGTTGTCGGGATCTGTGGCGGCTACCAAATGCTCGGCGAGCGGATCACCAACGCCGCACTCGAGGGCACAGGCACGGACGATGTCGTCGACGGACTCGGCCTGCTGCCGGTCGAAACCCGCTTCGAGGGGGACAAGCGCCTCGAGCAGACATCGGTTCCCGTCGACGGGTCGGCGTCGCCGTTGCTGTCGGGAGCCGACGGGCCTGCGTCGGGGTACGAGATCCACGCGGGCCGGACACAGGCGCTCGAGGACGTGAGCCGGCCGATCGGTGACTCGAGTGCAGCCAACGGACAGGTACTCGGCACCTATTTGCACGGCCTGTTCGACAACGAATCCGTTCGGGCGGCGTTTCTCGCACACGTCGCGGCGACGGCGGGAGTCGACTGGCCGCCGCGGGCGGAGACGGACGCGTCACCGTCGACGGACCCGGACGCGACGGAGGCTGGATCGACGCCGTACGATCGCGCGGCACAACTCGTCAGCGACCACGTCGATCTGCCGGTGCTGGGCGAGCCGTTCGACGAGTGAAAAATAGCCGACGAGACGAACCAGCAGAGACGCTCGAGCGGCTACCTGTGACAGCGAGAGAGTCCCCGCCCTTCCCGTGAGGCGAGAGTGTTCCGACGCGCTGCTGTCGGAACCGAGCGCCGAACAGGGCGGGCGTGAATCGCGTAACCCTCGAGGAGAAACCACCGTGTCACTGCTCGTCCTGGGTCTCCAACGTATCGAGTCCAGTTTCCAGCACCTCGACATACGCCTCATCGAGCGACAGGTTGTTTGCTTCAGCGTGGTCTTTCACCCGTCCGTGGAGTCCATACGAAATATCTATTGCTGGTCGCATTGTCACACAAGTCTTATTTGACTCGACGACGTGAAAATAGTTGTGGCATGAAGCGCACCAACAGGTTCGCCGTGCGACCGCTCTCCGATACCGGAGAGCAACTGCTACGGGACCTGTTGGACGCTTCCGCCGCTCTCTGGAACGAAGTCAACTACCAGCGCCTCATGCGGTACAACGAGGAAAACGGCTTCGAAGGCGGCGTGTGGGACGCCGATACAGGCCGACTCGAAGGCAAATACAAAGGCGTGGTCGGCGCATCCACCTCCCAACAGGTGATACGGAAGAATAGCGAAGCGTGGCGCGGATTCTTCCGGCTGAAAGACCAGTACCACGACAAGTCGAACACGTCGGTTACGGACCACCCGGAACCACCGGGCTTCCGTGGGAACGAGGACGACGGACGCCGACTCAAGACCGTCATTCGAAACACGTCATACACCGCCGAATGGGGCGACCGCTCCCGTCTTGAGATACTGGTCGGCAAAGAGTTGAAAGACCGATACGACCACACCGGACGTCTCCGGCTGGAAATTGCTGGAAACCCAAGTTGGCCCGAGTACAACAAACAGGGCCGGTTGGACCTGTGGTACGACGAGACTGATAGCACCTTCCGAGCTTCGCAACCCGCGACTGTTTCTGACGACGCACGGACAACTCCACTGGCCGCAGAGAAGGCCGCTCTGGACATTGGTGCCAACAATCTCGTCGCCTGTACTACAACGACCGGCGGGCAATATCTGTACGAGGGTCGTAACCTATTCCAGCGGTTCCGCGACACGACACGAGAAATCGCCCGGCTTCAGTCGAAACTCGAAGACGGTCGCTACAGTAGTGAGCGCATCCGACGCTTATATCGCAAGCGAACTCGTCGCCGTGACCACGCTCAAGAAGCGTTGTGTCGTGATCTAATCGAAAGATTGTACGACGATGGCGTTGAATCCGTGTATATTGGCGGGCTGACCGATGTCCTCGAAACTCATTGGTCAGTGGAGACGAACGCCAAGACGCACAATTTCTGGGCGTTCAAGCAGTTCACCGAGCAACTGGCCTGTACCGCCGAAGAGTACGGTATCTCGATCGAGGTTCGGTCAGAAGCGTGGACGAGTCAGGAGTGCCCGCAGTGCGGGGGCACAGACCGAACGACACGGTATCAGGACACGCTCACCTGTCTGTGTGGGTTCGAGGGCCATGCCGACCTCACGGCGTCAAAGACGTTCCTAGAGCAGCAGACGAGCAACACAGTCAGGCCGATGGCACGGCCCGTGCGGTTCCAGTGGGACGACCACGACTGGTCAGAGTCATCACGCTCTCACCGTCCCAACGAACAGCGCACAGACCCGAGTACCATCCAGCGTGACGGGAATGTTGCCTCCGGGGAGACGTAGACCGGCTGAGACTTCCACGGAGGAAACCGCGTCGTTTACGGCGCGGAGGATGTCATGACCCGTCGCGGTAGGTTCCGAGCAGTTCCTCGAGGATGATACACTCCTGATCGGTCTCGTCGTAGTGGGTATCGATGAAGCGTTCGGCGGCCTCGTAGTTGCCGCGCAGTCCGTGTTTGCGGACGTTGATGACGGCGTCGAGGAAGAACGTGCCACCGTCTGTCCCGAGTGCCTCGGCATGATCGCGGTCGCTGATATCGAGTTCGGCCTGGATCTCGTCGAAGTTGAACGTCTTGACGTCGTGATCGTCGTTGATCAGCGTGAGGACGTACTCCGCGGAGAACCGATAGAACTCGGACTTACTCTCGAACATACCGTCTTCGACGAGCGCGTCGATCTCTTCGACCACGTCGTCAGGGTACCTGACGGTATCTTTCGCCATTTCCCTAGACTGGTCGGTACTCATTAATTATTGTTTCGCCACTCCCGTTCAGGTTGGAAATCCAATAGTAGAGCGACCTGTCGGTTGTGACCGATCCGACGTGGACGCACAGCGACGTGCCGATCACGGCTCGGGGTCCAGTTCGTGTCTTCCTGCAGAGTTATTGGGGTTCGCGCAAAAGGACGGACTGTCATGGTAGACGAAACTGAACTCCGCGAGCAGATGATCGACGCGTTCGAAAATGCCGACTATCCGGTCTCGAGTCCGATGGACCTCGTCCCGGCGTTGCCCGACGGCCCAGGGACGAAATTCGAGTCTGGCGACTTTTCGATGACCGCGATGGAACTCAACACCAAGACCACGGGCGGGGATTTCCCCTACGACGATGTCGAGTCCCTCGTTGACGACCTGCTCCGGGAGCTCAAAAAGCAAGACGAACTGTAGGCTACGGACAGTCGTCGTCGGGTTCTCGTTGGTGGATAAGCGAGTCAGCCGATGACTAGCAGGATTTTTATTCCATAGTGTAGTTGTGAGAGAAGAGAACAGATGCGGACTGGCCGGACGGAGCGATATGGATGACTGAGAGACAGTGCTCGCGACCGATCGTCATCGTGATCGACACCCGGTCCCAGGAGAGCCGTCTTCGACCACGGCTCGAACAGGCGACCGAGCACGACGTGCGCACGGTTCGTCATCGCGAGTGTCCCCTCGAGGCGATGACGACGCCCGCCGACACCGAAGGCGACGGCGGAGTGGAAACGAACGCGGAACACAGTGGGGACTCGGCGCTCTCCAGTACGGCGGACATGGCAGCCGTCAGCGAGACGGCACGGATCACGCCGAGTGCCGTCGTGCTCGAACTCGACCGGCCGGGCGACATCCAGTCGTCGTTACAGCGTGTCCACGCCGACCTGCCGGCTGTGCCGACGATCGTTGCACCCCACGAGGGCAGCGAGCGACTCGCGACGGTGGCACTCCGTGCTGACGCGACCGAATACGTGCCGACAGAGCGCGACGAAGATCCGATCGATCGGATCGTCTCGACGGTCCAATCCAAAACCAGCGGCCGATCGGATGACGGCGACAGCCAGTACCACAACATCCTCGCCACCGAACTCCCGGATGAAGCGTTCGTCATCGGTGAGGACGGCACCTATCTCGAGGCGAAGGTCCGTCCCGAATCGGCGGATCTCTACACCGTTCCCGCCGACGAATTAGTCGGCACCACGCTCGAGGACGCGTTTCCCGATTCGGTCGCAGCGGACTTGCAGGATTGTCTCGACCGAGCGATCCAAACTGGCGGCGTGCAGTCGATCGAGTACCAGACGGACACCACCGATGGCCGCCGCCAGTTCGAGGCCCGCGTCGTTCCGATCGACGAGCGGATTCAAGGACGACGTGCCGTGGTCTGGCTCGCACGAGACATTACCGAACGCGTCGAGCGCGAGCGACGACTCCGCTCGCGACAGGACCAACTCGAGACGTTAAACCGGATCAACGCGGTCGTCAGACAAGTCATCGAGACGCTTGTCGAGGCACCGGCCAGAGACACCATCGAACGCGAAGTCTGTGAACAACTCGTCGACTCGGACCTGTATTGTGGCTCGTGGATCGCCGAACGGACCGGCGATGGCCGGCTGTCATACCGGACCGGCGCGGGCAACGCCGAAACCATCCTCGAGTGTGTTCGTGACTGTACCGGCGAGTACGAGAACCCGGTCGCGCAGGCAGCACGAACGGGCGAGTTACGGACGACGAACAGCATCACCGAGAACGAGTCGCTTCCGGGAGAACTCCGGGCGGCGGCCCGCGAAGACGATGTCAGATCCGGCATCGTCGTTCCGATCACACACGAAGACGCGACCTACGGCGTTCTCACCGTGCTTGCGAGTCGCGATGATGCCTTCAGCGAGCGCGAGCGAGCCGAGTTCAGACTGCTCGGCGAGACGATCGGGTTTACCATCATGGCCGTCAAAAACCGCCAGCTACTCTTTGCCGACTCCGTCGTCGAACTCGAGTTCCGGATCGACGGCGGCGACACGTTCTGCTTCGATCTCTCCGAGCAATACGACTGTACGGGCTTGCTCGAGTGGGCTGGCACGACGTCGGGCGGGCGTCTCTTCCAGTACGTCACCGTCGACGGCTTGGACGGTGAAACGGTCCTCGAGGAGGCGACGACACACGAGTCCGTCGAGGAGTGTCGGCTCATTCACGACGGCGACGAGCGCTGTACGATCGAGTTGCGGCTTACGAGATCGGGCGTCCGCACGCTCGCAAACCACGGGTCGACGATTCGGGACGTCACCGTCGAGGACGGTGTTGCAACCTGTCTGATCGAGGTGTCACAGGATGCCAACATCCGGGAGATCGCCGAGGCACTGACTGTCGTCTACGAAGACGCCGAGCTCGTAGCCAGACGAGAGGTCGATCGGGCGGTCAGGACAGCAGCCGAGCGGCGAACCCGAATCCTCGATGAGCTCACTGACCGCCAACTGACGACGTTACGACTCGCCTACTACGGTGGGTTCTTCGACTGGCCGCGAGAGAGTACCGGCGAGGATATCGCCGAGGCGCTGAACATCTCGCCACCGACGATGCATCAACATCTCCGAAAGGGACTGAAGTCGATTCTCGGAGAGTTCTTCGAGGACAGCACCGGTACTGGTACTAGTACTGATTGACACTGTCTGTTGTCACTGGACACCAGCACATCCGTCTGATGACAGTTGTTTGGTGATGGGTCATCAGAAATCGTCAGAGCGTGTGATCCGGTCCGAACAGCCGGTTAGCATCGGTTTCGTGGCCTGTTTGCCGTCGGCAGAACGTGCTGATCTGGCCGACTATCACGGAAGCTAGAGTTCCACTCTTTGAAGACCGTCATGGATGTTTAAACGTCGGCTATATGAACCCGAGGGCCAATACGCGTGACAGTCAGTCAATCCTATAGCAATGCCCGAGACGACAGCAGTCGCCCAATCGTGGGGGGTGGGATAGCCGTGGTAGCACTGCCGTTCGAGACTGTGTTCGAAGGGTCGAATGGTCGATACTACACCGACTGGCAGGTTCGTCATCGGCTGCGGACCGATGAGTGGACGTTTTGCATGCAACAGCGAACGCCGCACCGACGACTGGTCGAAACCGACGACGACGCGTTACTCCTGTTGGTCCCGATCGAACCCGAGGAGCTCCCAGCAGGACGCGAGATCCGCGTTTCCGGGTGTCGTGCCCGTGTTGTCGATACCCGGCGTGTGCCGTCGGCGTAGGCCATCACGTGCCGGTCGTCCACGGACAGGTTCTGCCTCGCGGTGATTTAATATGTGATTAAATTCAGCCATAGAAACTGGTTCCGTGCTGTGAAACTCGCGCTCGTGAATCGCCGCGCGTTCCTCGGCACGGTCGGCTCGACGGTCTCGCTCGGCACGCTCGCGTATACGACACGTGGTGCCGCCGACACGCTCGAGATTCGAGTCTGGCTCTCCGAACAGGCCGCGACATACGACGGCGTCGCCGAGCGGATCCGCGAGTATCTCACCGCGACCTTCTCGCTCGAGTACTGGATGCTCGCAGTCTCGATCGGTGGGACCGTCTCAGTTTCGAGTGAAGACGCCGCCAGACTCACCAGCCGCGGCGAGTGGCCGATGGCCGTCGCGACGGGTGCCCTCGGTGGCCGTGAGTTGGAGGCGGCGTCAGACGTCAACCTGCTGGTTACGGACGGGAGCATGGAAACGGCACCCACCGGCTACGGCGTTCCACACGTCGCATCGGTCGGTGGAGCGCGACATATCGCTGCCCTCGAGTCGTTCGAAACCCTCGTCGACGACGGGCCGCGATCGATCGCGCCGAATACGATGCCGGCACACACGATGCACGTCCTCCTCCACGAAATCGGCCACGCACTCGGCCTCGGTCACGAACATGGCACCGCATTTGTCGACGGTGACACCGTCGTCGCGACGCCGATGCTCAGCAGCTATGCGTGGGATCCTGCGTACGATCACGATCGCTCACAGTGTGGGACGACGATTCCCGACACGAACGGTCGGCACCGAGCACTGAGCTTCAGCTTTTCGTCGTGCGCTCGTCGAGAACTCGCGAGCTACGACGGCGATGTCGCTCTCTGACCGGTCAGTCGCCCCACGTCGAGAACGGAACTGTGTCGGGCCCACTCGAGGCGTTCGATTTCGGCCCGCTGGCCGAACCTGGGCCGTACCCACTCGTCACTCGTCGTCGTCGCTGTCCGTGTCACCACGGGCGAAACTCGCCTGCGCGTCTCCGTCTGCGTCGGCGCTGGCGTTTGGCCCCTCGATGAGCGCTTCGAAGTCGTCGGCTTCGTCGTACTGATCCTGGTACACCAGTGCTGCTTTTCCCATCGAGGTGATCTCGTAGAGCCCGGACCGCTCTGCGGGGCCGATTTTACGGACGAGTCCATAATCCTCGAGCACTGGGAGTCTCGTGTTGATGTTCTTCCGGCTTTTTCCTGTGTGCGAAGCCAGATTCGTTGCGACGTTGCGGCCCTTGTCCTCGAGCGACTCAAGGATAAGGAAATCAGTTGGTTGGCGGAGTTTCACGTGTGTTCACTCTCGTACCGCACTATATTTCCAGTGGTAACTAATACTTTCGGCTCAAATAGGTTAATCGACACTGGTAATTGTTATCAGTATCCATGTATGCTGCGCCGATGACCCGCCGTGTCTTCGGGAGCAAGCCCCGCCAGTTTCACCCGCTCGAAGCTCGACAGTACGGCTCACTCGAGCAAGTCGACGGCGGTCGAGCCGAGCCACGAGAGAAAGTCCGCGACGGCCGCCGGCGACTCGACGCGAGCGGACGCATTCGAGGGCTCATCGCTGCCGACCCTGATACCGAGTCCGTCCGGTTCGACGGTTCGGAACGCCGACTCGTCAGTGACGTCGTCACCGACGTAGATGACGGCCGTTTCGGAGGGCTCGTCGGCAGCGACCACCTTGACTGCGTCTCCTTTCCCCCACGCCAAATCCGGGCCAATCTCGAGGATCTGCTTGCCGGGGGAAAGTTCGAGGGTATCGCCACCGACGCTGTCGACGATGTCGTGAGTGAGCCGGCGAACGGTCGGGACGGCTGCCGATGGAACGGCTCTGAAGTGGACCGTCCCAGTCAGGCGTTTGTTTTCGACCCGGCAGTTCGGCACGGACGCGAGAGCGACCTCGAGGACGGCACAGAGTCGTTCGATACGGGCGGCGTGCTCGCGTGCGACCGGATGGACGGTGACATCTCCCCCACGGGCGAGCTCGAGGCCGTGATTGCCAGCGTAAATCGACGGACCGTCGATGCGCTCGCGGACGTCCGACAGAGCCCGACCGCTCACGACGGCCGTCGTCACCTCGGGTGTGTCCGCGAGCGTCGTCACTGCCTCCTGATTGCGCTCGGTCGGCATCGCGTCATCGGGGTCCTCAACGATCGGGGCGAGCGTCCCGTCGAAGTCCAGACAGACGAGGATACCAGTGGCGTCGGCGATCGTCGCCCGAACCCGTGGCCACTGCTCCTCGAGCGGCTGCGGCGGTGATGCTGTGTCAGGAGCCTCCATCGGTCACACTGGCGGCGTGGGCTCTCGGGAGTCGGACTCCGAGTCCATGCGCCCGCCGGTTCGGCCGGACTTGTCATGGACGCGGTTAATCCAGTCGAACTGCGTCGCCATCCACGACTGAATGTCGCCGCTGAAGACGCGCTGGCGGAGCGTGTTCAGCCGCCGCTGGCGTTCGTGCGCCGACATCGAGAGCGCGTACTCGAGTTGGGCCGCAACCCCCGCTGTGTCGGCGGGGTCGATCGTCAACGCGTGCGAGCCGAGTCGCTCGTGGGCACCGACTCGATTGCTCAGCAATAACGCGCCATCGCCGTCGACGCTCGCTGCGACGTACTCCTGGGCGACCAGGTTCATCCCATCGACCAGCGAGCTTACTACCATCGCGTCGGCGTGGCGATAGAGCGTACAGAGATCCTCCCGTGGCAGGACGTCCTCCGTGTAGACGATCGGTCGCCAGTCGGCGGTCCCGAAGCGGCGGTTGATCCGCTGGACCTCGCTGCGGACGAGATCGCCGTATTGCTGATAGGTCCCGATTTCTGTCCGTGAGGGCGTCGCCTTCTGGACGAACGTAAACGCGCCGCGCCAGCCCGGATTCCGCTCGAAGAATCGCTCGAGCGCTGCCAGTCGTTCCGGAATCCCCTTGGTATAGTCGAGGCGATCGAGCCCAAGTCCGAGCGTCGTTCCCTGTGGGATTCCGTACTCCTCGAACAGCGCTGTGAGGCGGTCGCGGTCGGTCGAGCGTGCGTCACTGTCGTATGCTTCGGCATCTACCCCCATCGGAGTCGCGACGACGCGGGTCGTCCGCCCGTCGTAGCGAACCGTCCGTCGAGTCCGATCGACGTCAGCGGCCGGGAGGAACCGGTCGACACAGTCGAGAAATCGGTCGGCATACCCCTCAACGTGGAACCCGAGCAGGTCGTTGCCGAGCAGTCCCTCGAGGAGATGGCCGCCACCGGGACAGTGCCGGAAGGTCGTCGGTGTCGGCCACGGGATATGCCAGAAGTGGGCGACGGTCGTGCTGTCAGGTATCGATTCCCGAATCAGCCGTGGCGCGAGCGCGAGATGGTAGTCCTGGAGCCAGACCACTGCGTTCTCATCGGCGTGTTCGCTGACCGCCTCGGCAAACTGTTCGTTGACCCTCTGGTACCACTCGAAATCCGTCGGTCGATTCTCGATCAGATCCGGAAAGCCGTGACAGAGCGGCCAGAGCACGCGGTTGCTAAAGCCGTAGTAGTAGGCATCGATCGCCTCCTCCGAGAGGTCGAGTCGGCGCAGCGTGTAGGCCTCCTCGTCCGGTGGGACGGCCACGCAGTTATCGTCGTCCGTGACCGCAAAGTCCGCATCGCCGTCGCCCCAGGCGATCCAGGTTCCGTCAGTTTCCTGCACGACAGGATCGAGGCCAGCAGTTAGCCCGCCGGTCGGCTCGTCGACCGTGATCGATCGCTGAGCGTTCGGGCGAGCGAGCCCGCCGTCGGTCCCCAGCGACGAGGGCTCGTCGCTGCTCGTGGGGTCCGACGCCGACTCGTCCTCGAACTCGTGGCGGTACGGCTGGCGGTTCGAGACGACGATCAGCGACCCGGGACAGCTCGGGCCGTCGTCCCCGGACGCATCGTCCGTTCGTCCGCGGTCGCTGGCTCGAGTTCGATACTGTCGGTCAGACACAGTCGTCGTCGGCAACCGCTCTGGAACTCGCATTCGCTGAAACAGCACAGCCTCTCCACTGGTTGCTTCGCGGCCTGCGCTCGCTGGGAGGTTAATAGGTTCCCACTAGTCCCCACGGATAGTAGACTGTCCGCTCGCGGAGAGAGTCTGCCGAAATACGGGTTGCTGGAGCACTGTGACGATCGGGATCGTAATCGGCGGTAACCAAATGTTAATTGCTCGCTCGAGTGAACCCGTCCCCATGACGCCGTTCGAGCGCCGGCTTGAGGCCTGTCAGAATCGGCTCGCCGACGTCGGAGCCGATCTGACGGTTTGCTTTCCGAGCCCGAACCTGACCTATCTGACCGGTTTCGCGGAATCACCATCGGAACGACACCTGTTGTTGTTCGTCCCCCGAGACGGCGATCCCGCGATCGTCGCGCCAGCGATGTACGAGGCCCAACTCGCCGCATTGCCGATCGCTGATCTGCAACTGCACTGCTGGGCCGACGTGGATGATCCGCTCGAGCGTGTCGACCGCGTGCTTTCGAGCTACTCGCTCGAGGAATCAGACGATGTGACCGTCCTCGTCGACGACCGGATGTGGGCGACGTTCACGCAGGATCTTCGCTCCCTGCTCCCGGACGCGACGTTCGGGCTCGCCAGTACCGTCCTCGAGCCACTCCGAATCCGCAAGGACGATGTCGAACTCGCGGCACTTCGTCGCGCTGGCGATTTTGCGGATCGCGTCGCACTCGAGATTCGCGAGCGTGGCGACGAACTGATCGGCATGACGGAATCGGAACTCGCCAGTGAGATCGATCGGCTGCTCGCCGCGGAAGGCGGCGACGAGCCGGCGTTCGAGACGATCGTCGCTGCCGGCCCGAACGGTGCCCGCCCGCACCATCACAGCGGGTCGCGCCGGATCACAGCCGGTGATCCCATCGTGCTGGATTTCGGCGCGTTCGTCTCGGCT